>SCPN01000263.1_pt1:0-155000 | contig 532734 bp, 562 predicted proteins | sample 6106831 | NCBI WGS metagenome assembly SCPN01 (sample SAMN10720447, study PRJNA508395) | human gut metagenome | isolation source: Participant 1, 0 month | reverse complement strand
TGTCCTGTGTCATCTCGATCTGTGAGAGCGGAACGTTCTTCGCCTCTGCCGCTTTTGCCGCTACCCTGCCGCCTTTTGCTGCACTTTTTTTATCGATCATCTCCTCAACAAATGTATTCCATTCCTTACATGCAGGACACTGTCCCATCCACTTTGATGATTCGTAACCACATTCCTGACAAAAAAATACTGTTGTTTTTCCCTTCGGCATATTCCTTCTCCATCTCTTTTTATTGTTTATCAGTATACTTACTTTATCTGTAAAAAGCAACTTACTTTCTATGACAAAAACCGGAAAAAGCAATCCGCTTCTTCCGGTTTTTATTATTATTGCAGAATTATTTTTTTACTTTAATTTTCACTGCTGAACTCCTGATTGTAAAGTCTGCAAGTAATTCATTCCTGCCATTTACAACCACTTTGTAATAATATGTTTTTTTCTTCTTTGCTTTTTTATCTGCAAAAGACGTCTTCTTTGTGGTTCCAATCAGAGTATACTTACCGTTCTTCTTTTCTGCACGGTAAATCTGATAAGTTTTGGCACCTGTTACCTTATTGTAAGAAACGGTAACCGTTCCTTTTTTGTTATTTTTTACTTTTGCAGCAACTTTGACACCATATATGATGACTGCCGGCTTACCGGAAGCAACCTGTGTACCATATTCCGAGGTCATATAAGAGGCAATTCTTGTTCCTTTTTCCCCATATGCACTGACCATATAATAATATTTCACACCTTTTTTCAACCGTGCCCTGTCATATGCCGCCGTGCCTGTAATGGATCCGTCTTCGCCATAATATTCCCGATAGTGAACCTCACTGTAATATCCTGTCTCATCATTGGAATCTTTTGCGATCAGGTTACCTGTTGCTGCATAAAGTTTTTCGTCCGTATTACATAACGGCGTATATACAGAACGGACGACTTTATAATATTTCGCACCTTTTACCTTTTTCCAGGTAATCTTTACTGCATTCTTTTTCGTATCATAAACAGCTTTGATGGATTTTACTGCTGCAAGTGATGTAGATTCTTTTGACGATGACCATCCACTGTATTCTTTTTGGGAATTATAAGCCCTTACCGATACATTTACGTATTCTCCGCTCGATAATCCTTTAATGGTGTATTTATTTTTCTTTACCGTTACATATTTTTCTGCAACTGTTTTTTTCTCACCATATTTATCATATACCATGTATCGGATCTGATAGCCTGCAGCGTACTTGTCCGCATCCCATTTAACGCTTACATTTTTGCCTTTATTGGTAAGGACGAGATTTCGCGGCTCCTCGAGCTGCATTTTAACTCTGGTCGACGCGGTAATGTATTTTAATGTTTTTCCGTCTTTATAATATGCACAGATCAGATAGGTGTAACTCTCACCGAATTTTAACTTTTTGTCCGTGTATGTTGTCGTTTTTGCGTTTGTGATCGTTTTCACCAGTTCATACTTTGTATTTTCTACTGTTACGGCACTGTTGCCCGAATTGATCCATCCTGAAATTTCTGTGATATCCTTGTCACTCTCAGAAGTTCTGTAAATCTCATATTTTGTTGCAAAACCTACTTTTGTCCAGGTCAGTTTCACTGTATTTTTTGAGTTCTTAGCCACCTTTAATACAATGTTATTTACACGGCTGGTACTTACAGTAAAATTTTTATATATACTGTAACTTTTCGTTTTTCTGTCCGGATCATAATAATAAGAGCGTACCTTGTAGGAGTATTTTGTGCCTGCCTTTAAATTCTGATCTGTATAGACATAGTCTGTGGTCGTTGCTATTTTCTTATATTTTTTACCTGAAAGACGATAAATCTCATATCCGGTACAGCTTCCTCTGGTAAAAGATAACTTTATACTGTTTTTTCCCGCCTTTGTATATACACGCGGTACGGATACCTTATCCGTATAGCTTACCATATTCGAAGCAGGACTCATTGCCGTATAATAAGTCATGCCAACAGATATATTTTTATATGTTTGATTTTTTTGAGCATCTGTTACTTTTATTTCCTTATTTACGGTAAACACCGGCTTCTTTTGTATGTTATAAAGAGAACTGCCTGCATCATAGGTATGCGCAACAAATGTATATTTTACGCCCGGTTTTAAAGAGATTGCACTGTATGATCCATCGATTCCCTTCACTTTGTAAGAACGTACATAACTGCTTATTTCCTTACTTTCAAGCTCCGTAAGTGCATCTTTTAAATAAAGTTTTTTCTGCTGTCCCTGACCATCCGTATAGTAACCATAAGCGTTCAAAAGCTCATAATTATAATGCGCCGGCTTCTTTCCTTCTTCAAAAACATAAATGACTACATCCGCATCGATTGGCGTCCATGAGAGCTGCCAGTCATCTCCATTGTACGTCTTTTCTATTTTGAGATTTTTTACTGTCGGTATGTTTCCATTAATGCTGGCCGTTGCGGTTATGACATCTGAATAACTTCCATCTGAAAAATATCCTTCTTCCGCAGATTCCAGTCTGACGGAACAATAAAAATATGGCAGTCCTGAATCTATTGTAATATTACAATACGGATCTGATGCATACTCTGAATCCGTTTCATAGGAATCGTTTTCTCCTTTTGCATTTACATAAGCATCGTACAGCGTTCCCCTCTTATTGTAAAACTGTAAAAAGCTCTCTATATTCGTAATATTTAACGGTTTGCTGCTTCGCAGGTAATACACACGATAGCTATCCACTCCGTTTTGTGCATTCCAGGTAACTGACATCTCTTTTCCCTTTTCAGAAACTTTTGTACCGGTTACCGGTGATAACTTCTTTAAAGAGTAATTTTTATAAGTATAGGTGTCCGACCATTTACCATACATGTCCACCACATATTTCGTCTGTTTCGATTCTATAATATATTGGCTATTATCATTCCAGTTCCAATATACCTCCTGTTTGTTACTTGTCACTTCATGATAATATACAGCACGGACTTTTACGCTGACCTGCTGTCCTGAATTTAATATGACATATGGCAGTCTTGCTTCATCTGATGTTATCATCTCATGTACGGTTCCGTCTGACGCATCCAAAAATAATCCCGGCATATTATAGACCTTGGTATTTCCATCGCAGACCACTTCATATCCAACCTTCATCATGTCTCCGGCTTTATTTTTCATTGTGGCCGTATCATTATTAACCGGATTCCAGCTTATTTTTACATAAGTTTTTTCAAAAGAAATCTCTTCATAAGCATTTGCATATACAACATATTTATATTTTTTCGATGCTGAATCATATACCGATTCATACGTTAATTGCTTATAAAAATGTCCATTATAACTATAATAAAGAACCTGTGTATCATTTTTTACTGCATACTCATCTATCCGCTTTTTGGCATTTTCCGATGAATCACTTACAGTAATTTCTGTAATTTCATCACCTTCTGTCACATAATGATACCCTGTCGCATCACATGACCGCAATGCTCTATACGTCTTACCATTGACTCTATACATTCCATATGCATCTTGATATTTATCTGTGTTGCCTTTCAGTATGGCTTCTGCCTTATTATACAGGTTTACAAATCCATCAATATCCGTACCGCTGCACTGACCATAATAGTTATTTTCATACTTGTATAATCCTACGGTCTTATCCCAAAAATTGCTCCTTTTTGTAATCTTAAAACCTGCAATTTCGTCTGTCGTACCTGCTGCAATCACTCCGTTCTGGAACCGATTCACATAAGCATATCTCAACTGCCGGCCAGACGCTGTTGTTATAATACTTCCGTCATCTTTTCCTCTTACATTGATTACCTTTGACGGTTTATCAATTGCAGCGAGTTCTTCCTCTTCAGTCTCTTCTTCGGTCTCTTCTTCTATTTCTTCTTCCGATTCTTCTTCCGTCTCTGTTTCCATCACTTCGGTATCATCAACAGCCTCCGTATCATTCACGTTTTCTGTCTCTTCTACAGTTTTCTCAGTTTCTGATGCCTCTGATGTTTCTGGAATTTCCGATGCCTCGCTGTTCTCTGTCTGCCCGCTGTCATTTTCTGCAGACTCACTGTCCGTTTCGCTTTCTATCTCTGTCTGTTCTGTTGCTAAAGCTGCTTCCATCGCATCTTCTTCCTGTATCACAGCCTCTGTTACTGTCTGTACATCTGTCTGCGGCAATCCAGCAGCACCTGCTGATGTCCAATCTCCGACCGTCAGCGTAAGCGCCATCGCAAATGCCGCCATACGTTTCCAACCCGTGAGTCTCTTTCTTTTCATAACTTTTCTCCTTCTGATTTATTGCACATTGTCACGCGCATTTTTTATGTTAATGTAACAGTTTATCCCCGTCAATCGTACTTTCGTACTTGAAAGCGCAAAAAAAGCTTACATGCCCTTTTGACATGTAAGCTTTTTTTGATCTCACTTTTCCGTTCTTAACACTTTGTAACTTTTACATCTACCGGATGGTCGCCAAGTTCTACACTTAAGCTTAATTTGCCGCCAAGATTTGTCTTCATCTTTCCTGCATCTGCGCCATCGATCGTGATGTCGTACTCTGACTCATCCTCAAGTTCTACTGTGATCTGTGCATCTTCCGGTCCCTCTACCTGAAATGTCAGGCCTGTATCTGTTGCATTCAGATTCATGACAGCCGTTCCCGGAACAGATTCATATACGAACATGCCATTGCGCTCTAACTTGGTGATCTCGGAAAATGTCTTCACCTTGTAGATATCTCCCTGATGTTCGAAATTATCAAGTTTCGCCTTTGCACCTAATGTGTAATCCCCAAAACTGATCGTTCCATCTGCTTCTGAACGAATTAATTCGCTGATCGTTGCCATTTTTTCCTCCTGTGATAAAGTAGTTTTCTCTTTATCGTAAAATTTTGTGCCCTTATTATATAATATCCCCGTCACGATTTCCAGTGCTTTCCCGGATATTTCAGTAAAATTTTATTTTGTTTCGAACACGACTTTTTCTTTGTGGATCGTCACGACCACTTCCGTATCTTTTTTCACTTTGCCGGACAGGATTTCTTCTGCCAGTTCATCCTCGATATCGTTCTGGATCTGACGGCGCAGCGGTCTTGCACCATATTTCGGATCATACGCTTTATCGACAATATGCTTTTTGACACTGTCACGCACGGTAAGGTGGATTCCCATCTGTTTTTCACAGCGGTCTGTAAGTTCTTTTAACATCAGTGCAACGATCTGTTTCATATCGTCTTTGTTTAACGCTCTAAATACGATCGTCTCATCAATACGGTTTAAAAATTCCGGTTTAAAAATACGGCGTACTTCTTCCATCACGCTGTTTTTCATGCGGTCATAATTCTGTTTTTCATCATCCGAAACTGCAAATCCAAGTTTTTTCGGCTCAATGATCGCCTGTGCTCCGGCATTTGACGTCATAATAATGATCGTATTTTTGAAATCCACTTTGCGTCCCTGGGAATCCGTGATATGACCGTCGTCTAACACCTGCAGTAAAATATTAAATACATCCGGATGCGCCTTTTCGATCTCATCAAACAGGATCACCGAATACGGATTTCTGCGCACCTTTTCGCTGAGCTGTCCGCCCTCCTCATGGCCTACATATCCTGGCGGTGAACCAATCATCTTTGATACGCTGTGTTTCTCCATATATTCCGACATATCAACACGGATCATAGACTGTTCGCTGCCAAACACTGCCTCCGCAAGTGCCTTTGAGATCTCTGTTTTTCCGACACCGGTCGGGCCTAAGAACAGGAAAGAACCGATCGGGCGCCTCGGATCTTTTAATCCGACACGTCCTCTTCGCACAGCTTTTGCCACTGCACTCACCGCATCCTCCTGACCGATGACACGTTTGTGTAAGGTAGCCTCTAATTTTCTTAAGCGGGCAGCCTCCCCCTCGGCAATCTTTCTTACCGGGATCTTCGTCCATCCGGATACCACATCCGCAATATCGTCTTCTGTCACTTTTAACTTTTTACTGCGGCTGTCTTTCTTTGTCTTTGCCTGTATTTTGGCAAGCTCTTCTTCACACGCTTCTTTTTCGTTCTTCTTCTGCTTTGCACCTTCCACATCACCATCGTGCAGAAATTCTAACATTTCCTCTTCTAACAGGTTGATGCGGTGTCTTAATTCAACGACTTCCTCCGGTTTTCCACCCGCGCGCAGACGTACCTTTGCTGCAGCCTCATCCATCAGATCGATTGCTTTATCCGGCAGGAAACGGTCATTGATATAGCGCGCAGACAGGCGTACTGCTGCCGATACCGCATCATCCGTAATCTTTACCTGATGATGCTTTTCATACTGTTCCCGCAGTCCCTCTAAAATCTGCACTGCCTCCTCTTCCGACGGCTCTTCTACCGTAACCGGCTGGAATCTGCGCTCTAGCGCAGCATCTTTTTCAATATATTTGCGGTATTCATCGATTGTCGTTGCACCGATCAGCTGCAGTTCCCCACGCGCAAGTGCAGGTTTTAATATATTGGAAGCATCGATTGCTCCTTCCGCTCCACCCGCTCCGATGATTGTATGCAGTTCATCGATGAAGAGCAGGATATTGCCGGCTGCCCGTACTTCCTGAAGTACCTTTTTAATGCGCTCCTCAAACTCACCGCGATATTTTGAGCCTGCCACGATTCCGGACATATCCAAAGATACCACCCGCTTTCCCGCAACGGTATCCGGAACCATTCCGGTTGTAATACGCTCCGCAATTCCCTCAACGATCGCAGTCTTTCCAACGCCCGGTTCACCGATCAGACATGGGTTATTCTTTGTCCTTCTGCTTAAGATCTGGATCACACGGCCGATCTCTTCCTGTCTGCCGACTAACGGATCTAATACTCCCTCTGCCGCCAATGCAGTCAGATCTCTGGAGTATTGATTTAATACCGGTGTATCCGATGCTGTTTTTTTCACCGGCTTACCATTCATGAAATCTTCTTTGTACAGGCTCGCATCTTCTCCCATTGCGATCAGGATATCCACATACATTTTCTGGATATTGACCGCTAAGGTATTTAAAAGGCGGGATGCCACACACTCTGTCTCTTTCATCATCGCGATCAGGATATGCTCCGTCCCGATCTCCTCTGCATGAAAACGCGCTGCCTCCCTTGCTGCCCCTTCTAACACCTGCAGTGCCCTCGGCGAATATTCCTTAGCCTCTGCCGTCAGCACCTGTGCATCCGGTGCAATGAGTTCCTCGATCAGCTGCATGACTTTGTCAAGTTCTACTCCATTATCATTTAATACCTGCGCAGCGACGCCCGTTCCTTCTTTTAAAAGTCCGATCAGGATATGCTCCGTTCCGATATAATGATGATGCAGTGATTTCGACATCTTTGAAGCCTGATCGATTGCTTTTTTTGCTTTTGATGTATATCGTATCTGCATAGTTTCTCCATTCTTTTTCTATTTATAAATCATTTAAATCGATGATCTCTAAATCATCTTCTTCCTCTTCTTCTCTCGGAATGTGTTTTTTCTCCGGAGTATGTTTCCGCTCCGGCTTTTCTTTTCTCTCCGGCCTTTGTTTCTCCTCCGGTTTTTCTTTTCTCTCCGTGCGCTGTTTTTCCTCCGGTTTTTCTTTTCTCTCCGGCCTTTGTTTCTCCTCCGGTTTTTTTCTTTCTACCGGCAGGAAATCTTCGTCCTCTTCCCAGTCCTCATCGTCAAGATCGTCAGACATGCCACGTCCAAACAATCCCGCACGCACTTTATGGATCTTTGATACGCCGACTTCGTTCTCTGTATCGTTTTCTTCCACATCATCCGGCTCTTCTTCCACTTTTTCTTTTGGTTTTCTGTGGAAAAATCCTTTTCTCTGTGTTTCTTCCTCCTCCCAGTCAGCGTCTTCCGGATCATCTACTTCCAAATCATCTTCTTCCACGCCAGGATTCTCTTCTATATTATCATCTTCTTCCAGATCAGTATCATCTTCTGCGTCCTGATCCTTTCCCTGTTTTTCGGACTTCCAGTCCCAGTCATCCTCTTCCTCATCCCAGTCGTCACTCTTACGTCCTCTCAATAGAAGATTGATAATAATAACGACAAGTACTGCGATCACAAAAGCCATAATTCCCATCATATTTCTGGAAAAAGACTTTTCTTTTGCATATTGTTCAGAGAGATCATTGTATTCCTGCTGGAGATATTCCATATTAGAAACATCTTCCGCTTCTTCTGTTTCAAACTCTGCGTTCTGGTCTGCTGCCTGTCCATCTGTTCCATCCGCCGGCTGGTCTGTTGTCTGACCGTCTGTTCCATCCGCCGGCTGGTCTGTTGTCTGACTGTCTGTTCCGTCTGCCGGCTGGTCTGTTGTCTGACCGTCTGTTCCATCCGCCGGCTGATCCACTGTTCCGTCTGCTGTCTGTCCATCTTCTCTGGTCAGTGTGATCGTATACTGGGCGAGTGCTCCGTTCTGCGCCTTCACGACTACTTTTATCGTATTTGTACCGACCTGCAGATTGTCATTTCCTGTGATCGACTGCACCGTCGCAAATTCATTAACCGGTGTTGCCGTCACTGTAACGCTTGTGACATCATTCGGTACGGTAGCTGTATATTGTACTGTCTTTCCTGTAAAGTCCGGGGATAATGTTCCCGCAGAAAGTGATAACACTTCCAGCGAATTATCTGCGGAAAGTGTTGTCTGTGCAGCAGCCACCTGGATTCCGGCAGCCTTTATGTCTGCCGCAGGTTCTGTCGCAAGACATCCCATGCAGAAAAGTGCAGCTATGAATCTTACTTTTCTCTTCATTCGTTTCACACTCCCTCTATTGCCATCATTACTATGGAATTATATGAGATATTCGAAAATGCGTCAACCTCAAACTCCCTCATTGTCAAATTCCGGAATAAAACTCTCCTCCGCCGTCTCCCCCTCCTGGATAAAACCGTTTTCAATCCCTATATCGATTGCAAAATCAATAACCTCATCATATTCCCGATCCGTGATCTTACGGTTTAATTCCGGATATTTTTTCACGTTAGAGAGCGGTGTAAACTGGTGCATGATACTGATATATATTTGATTCTCATAGGTTTCATGCAGATATTTCAAAACTGCTTTGGAATCTTTCGTGCACCCCGGCAGGATCAGATGGCGCACGATCGTACCACGCTTCATCAGGGAATCCTCCCCGTTTTCAAAAACTGCCGCACCCGTCTGACGCACCATCTCCGCTATCACCGCCTTAGCCACAGCAGGGTAATCCGGCGCATGGGAATATTTTGCACTCAAAGCGGTATCAAAATACTTAAAATCCGGAAGATAGATATCCACAATTCCTTCTAAAGAACGGATCGTATCCACATTTTCATAGCTGCTGGTGTTATAAACGATGGGTATCTTTAAATTCTGATTTCTTGCAAGCTCTACCGCTTTTATGATCTGTGGTACAAACTGCCCCGGTGTCACAAGGTTGATATTATTTGCACCCTTTTCCTGGAGTTCCAGAAAAATTTCGCCAAGCCGCTCCGTACTTATCACCTTACCAGCCGTGCCATTTGCAATATTTTCATTCTGGCAGAACACACAGTGCAGTGCACAGCCGGAAAAAGACCGCACCGGAACCCATCTCCCCGAAATGCAGGGTTCTTCCCAGAAGTGCAGTGCCGCACGCGCCACCTTAATCTCTGTGGTCTGTCCGCAGATGCCGCGCTCACCGGATTTTCGGTCCACAGCGCACATTCTAGGACACAATGTACATATTTTCATGGTATACCATCACTCTTTCTATTTAATTTAATGATTGCGCAACCGTGCCTTTTTGTATGATAGACATTGCAAAGAAGATCAAACACAAAGGAGTTTTCTTATGAGTCCAAAACTGTATGGTAGCACAGTCAGGCGGCCTACTGTTGCGATCAATGCCAGCCTTGCCGGTGTGATCGACGGTGTAATGCGTTCTGACATGTATGACACGGTTTATGGTTCCTTAAACGGAATCACAGGTATTTTAAACAACGATCTGACGAATCTTTCTGAATTAATGCAGCAGAATTCGGAATATCTCGACCGCTTAAAGGTCACTCCGGCAATGTATCTTGGCTCCTGCCGTTACAAACTGCCAAATTATTTAGATGATGATTCTTCCTATGTATTCATTTTCAAACAGTTTGAAACTTACCATATTGATGCCTTCTTTTATATCGGCGGCAACGATTCTATGGACACCGTCTTAAAGCTCTCCGAATATGGCAAAAATCGGCAGTCCGGTGCGTATTGTCGGTATTCCAAAGACCATCGACAATGATCTCTGTGAGACAGACCATACACCAGGATTCGGTTCTGCCGCAAAATATATCGCATCTTCTCTTTAGAAATCGCACATGACACATTTATCTATGCAGTCAAAAGTGTGACGATCGTGGAAATCATGGGACGTGATGCCGGATGGCTGACCGCTGCTTCTGCACTGGCAAGAAACGGTTATAATACAGCACCACATCTGATCTATCTCCCGGAGGTTCCATTTGACAAAGAGGACTTTACTGGATGTAAAGCGTATGCTTTTCGAGCGCAATAACGTGATCGTTGCCGTATCTGAAGGTATCCGCGATGCTTCCGGCAACTATATCAGTGCTTCCGAAAGTTCTGTTGACACCTTTGGTCACAGCCAGTTAAGCGGAGCCGGAAAAACACTTGAATTTTTAGTCAAAGAAAACTAGGCGTTAAAGTCCGTTCCGTGGAAGTCAACGTATTACAGCGCTGCGCTGCACACCTTGCTTCAAAGACTGATCTTGATGAGGCTTTTACTCTCGGTCAGAAAGCGGTTGCTCTCTCCGAGGAAGGTGTTACCGCTTCCATGGTAACAATACGCCGTATCTCTGATTCTCCGTACGAAATCGCCTATGAGCATGCCGAGATCCGCCACATTGCAAACGAGGCAAAATCAATTCCGAGAGAATGGATCAATGATGCAGGCAATGATGTCACACAGCCACTGATCGATTACCTTTCACCTCTCATACTCGGTGAAGTTCCGGTAAAATACGAAAACGGTATCCCTGTCTATATGGATGTCAGTCATTTAGCAAAACATCAATAAATTTACCGATCTCAACCCACGCTCTTTTAGATTCCGGCAGCATTTTGCTGCCATCTGAAAGATGTGGAACATTCCTTCATAAATACTGATTCTTACTTTTACTCCTGTTCTCTGGCTTTGCAGCCACATCCACAGAATCCGAGAGCAGCATCTCATAGGAACCAACCTGTATCAGCATCGGCGGAAATCCCTGAAATCCCCATATAAAGGCGAAATATAAGCATTATACGGATCGTTATCCCCAATATAATCTTTATTATAAATAAGGCTGTCCCTTGTTTTCCAAATAACGGGTCGCTCAAAGTTTGTCTCGTAAGATTCCCCGCTCGCCGCAAGGTCTGTCCACGGTGACATGGCTACGATCCCACACGGAAGCTGCTTTCCGTGATCTTTCAGATAATGGCATAATGCCATCGCAAGACCGCCTCCTGCGGAATCTCCTGCGATGATGATCTGCTCGGAAAACCACCCTGTTCCAACAGATAACAGTATGCGGCATAGGCATCTTCTAAAGCCGCCGGATACGGATGTTCCGGTGCCACACGGTAATCGGGTGTCAGAACACTCATTCCATGGCTGACTTCACAGTAAAGTCCGGCAAACATACGGTATGCATTCCGCATCGCTCCGACATATCCGCCTCCGTGAAGCTGTAAGATTACTTTTTCCGTATTCGGATTTTCTTTGCCTGTAAATACTCCATGGAGAAATTATCCATCTCGATCACATCTAATGAAAACAGTCCGGACATTTCCACGGCGGCTCCCCCGATTTTTCCTCAGTTCTCCATTTTTATCTTTTCCCAATCAGGTGATCATTTGTCACATGGGCGATCAGGTCCCTCATGACTCTTCCTGATACTCGCTTCGCTCTCTCATCCGATTGCTCCTGTTCTTTTATTCTAAATATAACTCAGCGGACATGAAATCTTCGTTTCAGTTCCACCCTTGCCCTGCGGTCTCCGATGATCAGTGTTCCAAGAAACAGAAACAGGGAAAACGCAAATGCGATCAGTGCAAAAGCTGTGCCGTCACGATACCGGTAAAATCAGTATTACCGGAACAATGCTGCATAAAATCATAAAATCTGCCACATCATATAGCTCTGCCAGTTTCTGCGGTTTACGATCATACAGATGATAATACCAACATCGACTAAAATGATCGCCGACGGCAATGCATAATTGACAGACCATCCGCGGTAGCCGACCAGAAAATCGATTGCGATCACGATCAGTATCGCCATCAGCGTGAGTACCGTGATTTTGGCGCGGTAACCTGTCTTTCAAGAATTGCAAAACGGATCAGCATATATCCGTAAAGAATCCAAGCCCCGTGATCGCACTCCATGCAATCTGTGACTCGGTGACCACATTGATATAAATGAGCAGCACCTCAACCAAAGTGCACAAAACAGATAGATTTTACTGATCATTGTCATTTTCCGGGTGTGCACTCTCACATCCGGGTACATATTCTCCACTTCACCTGTGTATTCTAACACGGATCCGCAGAGTGGACAGCGCTCTGTTTCATCTGATATCTCCACATTACAATTTCTGCATTTACTCATAATTTACTCCATTACTCTTTATTTCTACCGCAATCCCGTCCGAGGCTATTTTCCGGAAAATCCACGCTGCACAGACGCATCGACAAGATCATAACTGAAACTGAATACAAGTGTATCCCCGTAAGAGCAGATCGTTCCTTTCAGATGCTGCCCTTTGACATGGCAAGAAATGCATGAAACATTTCCACATAAGGGCGGTACTCTTCTGTCACGGAAATATTGCCGATATTTGTGATCGTCGCAGTATTGGCAAGTGCAGAAGTTGTATATACATACTTCATTGCAAGGTTTTCAGGAAAAGCGGCACAACTCTTGCAATCAGCAGTTTTCATTGGAAACGTTATAGGAAAACAGCTTTTCAAGATTTTCCCGGTTGATCTGGCTTCGCAGGCTTTCCTTCACGATTGCAGCCACCTCTGCAAACGTATAGGTCTCTTTGGTCGGATGAAATTCTGCGGACACCATGACAAAAAATTTTCGTGGTAATAGAATTAAAATACGGCCGCAGATTAACCGGCACCGCAACACGGATCGGACACTTTGACGGCATGCCGTGCAGACATTCTGTATAAACGCTCCAGATGTACACACTTACCAGATATTCGTTGATACTGATTTCCATCGCATGACAGACCCGTTTCAACTCCGGTATTTTCATATAACCGTGCATCACGCCGAACTCGCCCGGTCTTAACTTTTCTCCACGGATCAGATATGCCTTTTGTCTGGTATCCTTTTGCGGAACTTTTTGTAATTTTTAAGAAACTGTCTTCCCGGTTCAAAGACGTATCAACACTTAATGAATCTCCCAGCTTTTCCTGCAGGTCTTTATGTGCCAGACGCAGATACTGGTAAGTCAGCTCTTTTAAGAAATTGATTCCTCCCATTCCATCCGTCAAAACATGGAATACTTCCAGATTGATCCTGCATTTATAATAGGTCACACGGAACATATAACTGCGGTTTTATTCTGCTGGATATATCTACATGGAAAATTGTTCTCCATGCGAACCTTTGGCGCCGCTTTTCCGTTTTCCTCAAAATAATACCAGAACACCCCTGCCGCAGTCTTAAGTTAAACCCGTCAAACTTCGGAAGCACCATATCAAGTGCCCTCTGCAGTAATTCCGGATTGATCTCCTCTTTCAGTGTAACACTGATCCTGTACACATTGCTCATGCTCTCCCCGGCAATGACCGGAAAAGGTGTGCTGTATTATCAAGTCTGTCCCAACGGATATCACGGTTTGTCGGAACTCCTTTACTCTGTTTTTCATATATTCCTCGTTTCTGCATATTTTACAGGCAGGCTGGGTTTCTGTTTTTCTTCTCTCCCCCCGCTCATAAAATACACAATCTATTGTATGCAATTATAAAATAACCTGACATAAAATACAAGTTTGGGCATATCAAAATTACCTGATATAATGCTATAAATTTTCTTAAAATTCCCTTATTTATTTTTTAATTTATGATTGTATAAAATTTCCCTTCATATTGTAATGTTTTGTAACATCTATAAAATATTTATAAACAAGGAGGATTCACTTATGAAAATTTTCAAACGAACAGTCAGCTTATTTTTAGCTTTCTGTCTCTGTGCCGGGATGCTTTACTGCAGCCGCAGTCAACGGTATCCGCAGCCGTCAGGAACAAACCGACCACCACTGTACTTCGCATGTCCAGTAATTCTTTCGACAGTTCTGCAATCTATGTCAATCTGCCAAAAGCCAAAGTATGTTATATCAAAACATCAAACCAGCAGTAAAAATCTGATTGCAAAAACACTATTATACTACCAGTTCAGACGATACATACACGGATACCTTTGCGTCTATCGGCCTCTATGCCAAAAACCGGTAAATACAAAGTCACCTATAATATCTGCGATAAATCAGGAAACAAACTTTCTTCGGGTAAAGTAACAGTATATGTAAAAATGACCTGCCAGTCAAATCTGTCAAATTTGCAGGTAAAAGTTAATTATGCCCTTACGAGCAAAAATCCGGCAAATTATCTGTTAAAATGAACAAAGGTTACACGCTGAAAAATCACTGTCACCACTTACAATAAGGCAGGTAAAGAAGTTGTAAAACAATGAAAACAACAGCACCTTAAAGCTTGGCGAGTACGCATATATATTTGATAATTCATATTCCAGCGGCAGAAACTATTCTACCTCACTTGCTGCGCGTACCAAGATCACTATTACTTATATCGACAAATATACCAAGCAGGAATGTGAGTATTTATTCCATTTCCCGTCTTGCAAAATAATCCAACAGGAGGATATCTGATATGAAATTATTTAAGCAAATTACTTGCGCTGTTCTTACACTTTGCCTGTGCGCCGGATTATTACTGATCCCTTCTGCGCCGGTATCTGCTGCAACAGGTCCAAGCGCCCCAAAGGCTGTAGATGTTTCTTATTACAAAATTATCCGATGGTCAATGATTCGGCTATCTCCGTACAGCTCGGTACAAACGGAAAAACATCAAAATATCAAAACATCGAGCAAAAACCTGAAAGCCAAAGTAACAAGACTTTCACTTTCCAGCTCCAGTAATTCCGGATACGTTGGTGTCTATGCCAAGAAAACCGGTAAATACACAGTATCTTTTGATGTATATAATGCACAGAATAAAAAGATTAAAAATTTACTGTCAAAGTCAATGTAACCGAGCCGACATTCTCTAACAATAGTCCTTTTAAGAGTGTAACTTTTAACAACAAAGAATATGATTACGCAAAGGCAGTCTACAATAAAATTCTGTCAAAGTCAATGTCAAAATGAACAAGGGTTATAAATTAAAGAAGATCGAATACTCTACTTACAGCAAGCCAGTTGCAAAACAAATTCTTCCTATTCAACCACTTATTCAAACTCCGAGATAACAAAAGGTAAAATGGAAGAGTATCCAGTTAGGACATTATGGATACTATTACGGACATGACTACTCTTACGCATATGGTACTTACTCTTATGAGTCATACAGCCGTGATGGTGATATTATGGCACCGACAATCGTGAAAATCACATATCTCGATAAAAATAAAAATACGATTTCTACCTCGTACACACTGTACCGTATTGCAGATGATGTAAAATAACAAACTCAAAGCACAAAAACGAGGAACCTGTCACGAAACAGGTTCCTCATTTTATTCATTATTAAATTATATTCTATTCTCTTTTATCTCCAGCGGATATTTCTCTGTCAGCGATTTTACGATTGCACACGCTTTATCAGCTGCCGGTTCACCCTCCTTGATCATCATGGCGATTGCCTCTGCAATCTGATCCATATCCTCTGTGTTTAGTCCACGGGAAGTAACTGCCGGCGTTCCAAGACGTACACCGCTTGTTACGAATGGGGATTTCGGATCGTTCGGGATCGTATTCTTGTTGCAGGTAATATTGACAGAATCGAGAAGTTTCTCCACTGCCTTTCCGGTCTGATCATAATTTGTCAGATCAACAAGCATCAGGTGATTGTCTGTACCGCCGGATACGATTTTAATATCACGGCTTAACAGTCCCTTGCAGAGTGCCTGTGCATTGTCAATGATATTCTGCTGGTATACTTTAAACTCCGGCTGAAGTGCCTCTTTAAAGCAGACTGCCTTCGCAGCAATCACATGCATCAAAGGTCCGCCCTGGATTCCAGGAAAATAGCTTTGTTAAAGTTATATTTGTCTGCGATTTCCTGACTGGATAAGATCATGCCTCCACGCGGTCCACGCAGTGTCTTGTGTGTTGTGGTTGTGACAACGTGTGCATACGGGATTGGGCTTGGATGAAGTCCTGCAGCGACAAGTCCTGCGATATGTGCCATATCGACCATCAGAACTGCTCCGCATGCATCTGCGATCTCACGGAATCTCTTGAAATCAATGGTTCTCGCATAAGCACTTGCACCTGCGATGATCATCTTCGGCTTGCACTCCATCGCGATCTCTTCTACTTTGTCATAATCAATAAATCCCTCGTCATTGACACCGTAAGGTACAATGTGAAAATAAGTACCGGAAAAGTTTACAGGGCTTCCGTGTGTCAAATGTCCGCCGTGATCTAAGTTCATTCCCATGACCGTGTCACCCGGTTTTAAGATGGCAAACTGTACAGCCATATTCGCCTGTGCACCTGAATGTGGCTGTACGTTCGCATACTCACAGCCAAACAGCTCTTTCGCACGCTCTCTTGCAAGTTCCTCTACAACATCCACACACTCACATCCGCCGTAATATCTTTTCCCCGGATAACCTTCTGCATATTTATTTGTAAGAACACTGCCCATCGCCGACATCACTGCCTTGCTTACCCAGTTTTCGGATGCAATCAGCTCAATATGACTGTTCTGACGTTCAAATTCATCGGTGATGGCATTTGCCACTTCCATATCAACTGCCTGAATATCTTCCAGTGTATACATAATCCGTAATTCTCCCTTTCTTTGCTGTTTGATCAATGTGTCTTTCTACGAAAAACACTTGTCTTTTGCTATGTTTATCATTATATATGACTTTCCTTTTTTTGGCAATTCCAAATGCCAGAATAGTTATATCAAATTATTATAAATGATATAAGCCCTGACGATAAAGCCAGATGGCACCTGCGATCTGTAAAATGAGGATCAGTGGTATTCCTATAACAAAATACCAGTGTCTCGTCTTGTGGCGGAACACATACATTCCCGCCCACGTTCCGATACTGCCGCCTAAAATGCTGACTAAAAAAAGCATTCTTTCTGAGATCCGCCATCGATGCATTTTCGCCCTTCTTTTATCCTCTCCCATAATAAGGAAGCCCACCAGATTTAAAAAGATCAGATAAGCTGCGATCGTATCCATATGTTTCTCCTTTTTTCTAAAATAGAATCCTGTTCTACAGGATTCACCGCCTGCGCGACATAATTCATCTCCGACGCAGTGTGATCCCGCCCGGAGGGCTTTAAGATTCATAGGACGTAATTTCCTATGAATCTTAAAAGTCCCGGCAAATAACTGCCAGGACTTTCACTTTTCTTCAACAGATCTTATTCTGTTATTTTATTTTTACCAAGATGAACTTTCATCACATACCACAACTCGGTTGCAATGCAGATAGATGAATATGCACCGCAGATCATACCTGCCATCAGCGGCAGTGCAAATTCACGAATACTTGCTACACCAAGAAGGAACAGCATAAATACCATAATAAATGTTGTTATGGATGTGTTGATGCTTCGTGATAAGGTCTGTGTCAGGCTTCGGTTTGCTACTTCCATCAGATCTTCCCTTGTCTGTTTACCATGCTTTAATGCAAGGTTCTCACGGATACGGTCAAAGATAACGATCGTATCGTTGACAGAATAACCAATGATCGTCAGCATACATGCGATAAATGTATTGCCGACTGAAATACGCATCAGCGCATATACGGTAAGTACAACCAGTACGTCGTGGATCAGGGCAATGATCGCACTGGCACCGAAACGGATATCTTTAAAACGGAACCAGATATAGATCAGCATACAGATTGTTGAGATAATAACCGCCTTGACTGCATCCGCACGCATCTCACCACTGATCGTGGAACTGATACTCTGGAATGTAATGGTGGATTCATCTACATCAAAACTGTCTGCCAGCTTATTATTCAGATCATCACGCTCTTCTTTGGATAAAGTACGTGTCTTGATCGTAATCTGAGTTGTTCCCTCTACTTTGTTTGCCTGAATATTGCTGTCTCCAGTTACTTCTTTTACAACCGGGATAATATCATTTTCAATATCTTCGATCGTATATTCTTTGCCGAAATCAGCAGTAGTGGAAGTTCCTCCCATGAAGTCAAGTCCATAATTCAGGGAGTTCTGACCAGATGCCTTATGTACTCCCATACCGATAAATCCGGCAGCTATAACTGCAATAGAAATTGCAAAGAATACATATCTCTTCTGCAGGAAATTGATCGTCTTTCTCTCTTTTGCACGTCCGTAGAATTTTTCATCTCTCATTCCTAACCAGTAGAAAGAATAAAGGATCCATCTTGTGACAACAAGTGCTGTAAACATGGAAAGGATAATACCGATCATCAGTGTATATGCAAATCCTTTTACAGTACCGGAACCTAATCCCATAAGAACAATCGCTGCAATCAATGTTGTGATATTACCATCTAAGATTGCAGACATCGCTTTGTGGAAACCATTCTTCATTGCAGTAATCACGGATTTTCCTGATGCAATTTCTTCACGGATACGTGCAAAGATGATAACGTTCGCATCCACTGCCATACCAATACTTAAGATAATACCGGCAATACCAGGTAATGTTAATGTGATCTCGAATAAGTATAAAGTTGCAATCACAAGTGCTGTATAAATTGCAAGTGCTAAAGCTGCTGCGACACCCGGAACTGCATATACAATGATCATAAATACCATTACGATCACAAGACCGATTGCTGCCGCTTTTAAACTGGAGGAGATTGCCTGGCTTCCAAGCTGTGCTCCTACCACACTGGACTCTAACTCTGATAACTGCAGGGAAAGAGAACCGATTCTGATCTGTGTTGCTAAAGTCTGTGCCTCTTCAAAGGTGCTCTGACCGGAAATCTGTGCAGTACCTCCGGTAATTGCCTCCTGAACAGTCGGATAACTGATAACTTCTCCATCGTATACGATTGGAAGTGCTTTTCCGACGTTTTCAGAAGTAACTTCTCCGAAAGTCTTTGCTCCCTCATCTGTCAGTGTAAGCTGTACCACATACTGCTTGTTTCCATACTGATCTGTGGTTGTTGCAGCCTGTGCATCTGCCACCTGGTCACCCGTCATAAATACGGTACCATCTGAAAGCTGGAACTCTAAGGAACCCGGATTACCAAGTTCTTCCAAAATCTTGCTTGCGTCCGTAACACCCGGGATCTCAACGGCGATACGATCATCTCCAACCTGATATACGGATGCCTCTGTACTGTAACTTTCCACACGCTTCTGGAGTTTGTAAATCGTATCACTCATATCCTCTGCACTCGGATTTTCATCCATGACCTGATAGGTGATCGATACACCACCGGACAGATCAAGTCCAAGCGGAATACTCATTTCTTCCCCAATACCGGTCGATGAAAGAATAATAGATGCATAATAGGCAAGTCCCGCAAATGCAGCGAGAATCGCAACTAATATGACTGCTGCTTTACTCTTTTTCATTTTCTTTTTCCTTCCTGTTTCTTATTTATTCACAATCGGCCTCGGCAGCCTTGATCATGATCGCGCACTCAATACGTTTTTTCTGCAATTCACATCCGATATCATATGCCCCACAGATGTCACCGCTGAAATTATACGCATTTGCTGCACATCCGCCGCTGCAGTAGAATCTTGCGAAACATTTTCTGCATTTTTCTTTTGCATAGACATTACAGCACTTAAACTCATCACGGATCTCTGTATTTTTTATACCTTCATCCACATTGCCAAGTAAAAACTTTTCATTGCCGACAAACTGGTGACATGGATAAAAATCTCCCCATGGAGTCACTGCCAGGTACTCGGTTCCTGAACCACAGCCGGACAGACGTTTTGCCACACATGGACCGCCCTCAAGATCAATCATAAAATGGAAGAAATTAAAATCATCTCCCTCTTTGTGACGTCTTACCATCTCCGCTGCAAGTTTGTCATATTCCTCAAACAGCTGTGGAAGATCTTCCTCTGTGATCGCATACGGTTCACTCGGTTCTGCAACTACCGGCTCCACGGAGATCTGTTTGAAACCAAGATCCGCAAGATGAAGTACATCTGCTGTAAAATCAGGATTGAAATGTGTGTATGTACCTCTCACATAGTACTTGTCCTGATGTCTGCTCTCTGCAAACTTCTGAAACTTTGGAACGATCAGATCATAACTTCCTGCCCCTTTGCGGAACGGACGCATCTTATCATGAACTTCCTTTCTTCCATCGATACTTAAGACCACATTTGCCATCTCTTTGTTGCAGAATTCCATGATCTCGTCATTTAAAAGCACACCATTTGTGGTCAGTGTAAAACGGAAATTCTTGTCATGCAGCTTTTCCTGCTCTCTTCCATAGGCAACTAAGTCTTTTACGACCTGCCAGTTCATAAGCGGCTCGCCGCCAAAGAAATCCACCTCAAGATTTCGTCTGTTACCTGAATTGGCAATTAAGAAATCCAGTGCTTTCTTTCCAACTTCAAAGGACATCAGTGCCCTTCTTCCATGGTACTCTCCCTCCTCAGCAAAGCAGTACTGACATGCCAGGTTGCAGTCATGTGCAATATGCAGGCAGAGTGCCTTGACAACCGTCGGGCGTTTTTTGAAATCCATGATATAGTTTTCGTAAGTGTCCTTTGTAAAAAGTGACTCCTCATCGATCAATGTCTGGACTTCATCGACTGCTTCCTCCACTTCCTCTTTGCCGTATTTTCCGGACAGTGCAGATACGATCTCATCCCTTGCATACGATTCCGGCTGGCTCTGATCGATCATCTCAATGACATCATAAGTCACGTCATCCACCACATGAATCGCTCCGCTGTTTACATCTAAAACAATATCATAGCCGTTGTTCTTATACTGATGAACCACTATAATATTTCCTCTCTTTCTATCTGATTTTACAGCAAAACATTTAAAATTTTCTGCAAATCAATATATTTTTTTCAAGTATTACGGCATTTTAATGTTGCCGATAAAACGTACAAATGACCGCACGCTATGCGAACGGTCGTTTGCAGATTTCACTTATATCCGACCGTATGATTTTCATCGTTGTATCACACAGTCATTTTGTATGATGCCATAATGGCATATCCGGCACTCATATGCACAATTTTTACCATGCTATGCATGCCCGGCCGTACCAGCTCAAATCTTATTTGTGCTCGCAGCTCTGGTTTCCTACTGTACAGGATGTTTTGCATGCAGACTGGCAGGATGTCTGGCACTCGCCGCAGCCGCCTTTTTTGATTGTGTTCTGTAATCTCTTGGTATTTAATGTCTTTACATGTTTCATGATGCTTCTCTCCTTTTTTGTAATTTCCGCACACATGGGATACGCCATTTGCCCGCTCCCCGTAATACTATGTATTTATTCGCTTTCGCGCGGAGTTCTGTTAACTTATACAGTATAACATAACTTTTTTCATATGGGAAGTTTTTTTTATTCCGCATCCTTCGGCAGGATAATATTAAAGATGATCGCCACAATGGCTGCCGGAACAATACCGGAACCGCCAAAGATCAGCTGGATGCCCTGCGGCAGATGTGCAAGGATGCCGCTGCTGGATCCGATTCCATAGCCAAGTCCCAATGCGACGGAGACGATCGTGATATTGCGCATCGTCATCGGTTCTTTGGTAATAAGCTGGATTCCGCTGATCACGATGGATGAAAACATCATAACGGCAGCTCCTCCAAGTACACTCTGCGGCATGATTGAAATCAGTGCTGCAAGTTTCGGGAATAAACCACATAAAATCAGGAATACGGCTCCTGATGCAAGCGCCATACGGTTTACGATTTTCGTCATTGTGACAAGTCCTACATTCTGACTGAAAGAAGTATTCGGCAGAACACCAAAAAGTGCTGCAAGCGAAGAACCAATTCCATCACAGATGACACCGCCGGAAAGTTCTTTGTCGGTAGCTTCTCTGCCCATTCCACCTTCCATAACACCGGAGATATCTCCGACTGTTTCAACCGCGGTAACAACAAACATGATCAGAACCGGAATGATTGCTCTCCAGTCAAATACCAGTTTGACCGGCATTAATTTCGGAACGGAAAACCAGGCTGCATTTGCAACCTTATCCCAGTTTAACACCCAGGCTTTTGTGTATTCCACACCATCCGCATTGACTGCTGTTGTCGGCAGTACCAGTCCCATGATCGCAGCAATGATATAGCCTGCCACAATACCGATCAGGATCGATGATGCACTCGCCATACCTTTCATCCAGTGTTTCACTGCTACAATGATCAGTAAAACAGCTGCTCCGAGCAGTAAATTTTCTACTGAACCAAAGTCGTTTGCCGTATTGCCGCCGCCAAAAGAATTGACGCCGACCGCGATCAGTGACAATCCGATCGACAGTACAACGGTTCCCGTTACAACCGCAGGGAAAAATCTGCGGAGCGGCTTTAACAGAAATCCAAGGATTCCCTCAAACAGACCACCAATGACGGATGCACACATAATGGCTCCATATGCAAGGATTCCTCCTCCCATTACCTGAACCACACTGTTAAACACACCGATAAATCCGGAACTCGTTCCCATGATGATCGGTACCTTTCCACCAACCGGTCCGATCGCAAATAACTGGATCAGTGTCACGATCCCGGCGATCAGCATCGCATTCTGCAGCAGATCGACCTGCAGACTGCCGAACTCCTCACCTGCAATACCACATGCCCCTGAGATGATCAGGATCGGTGTCAGGTTTCCCACAAACATTGCCAGCACATGCTGTAATCCCAGCGGGATTGCCTTTTTCAGCGGGAGTTTTCCGTAAAACTCGTACTCTGCTCCCTGTCTCTTCTGTCTTTCCATGTCTTCCTCCTCGTGCGTATCTTTTTCTGCATGAAACATTGATAATTTTTTTCATTCATGCACATTTTCTTTGAGTATAGCACGCCGCTGATATTCTGCGCAAGTCCTGTCTATATGCTAATTGGCACACTGACAGTAACCACTAACTTATCATTCCGCCCGCCATCCCGGATGCCGCACATAGAATAAATGTTGTCGCCACTTTCGGCAGTTCCATGGAGACTCCCTGTTTAACCAGCACTGATATCAGGAATAAAATGCAAAAATAAATGGCTCCCGCTGCTGCAAATCCCCATAAAAATTTCTGTGTTTTCATGATCTTTCCCATGAAAAATCCACCGATCACTCCGGAGACGATATAAATGACAACGATTCCCACCTTTACTGCCGATTCACTCAGATCAAACTTATATAACAGTGCAGCCAACAGTAACAGGAACAGGCAGCTTAAAAGGAACATGACCAGCACGGACACCAATACCGCAGTGACCGGATTGTTTTTTGCATCTCTTGTTTTCATTTTTGACTGTATATTCATTGACCACTCCACAGGTTTTCGATTCTGTTTCACTATATGAAAAAAACGCAAAAGCTATGCTTTTTTTACATGCTTTTGCGTTTTTTATTTTTATGATCCACCTTTTGCTGACTCTATCTTACAGATATGCAATACTATAAGCTGCCTTGAATGTTCCGCCCTGCGGCAGCATGTTTTCGTAGTCGCGCTGCTGCAATGTGCCGGTAAAATCTGTGGCATCGCATCTTCCGTACCATGGTTCAATGCAGACGAAAGGTGCATTTTTTCCTTCCGGTGACCATACTGCAAATAGTGGAGTGTCAAATTTTACGGTTACATACGGGATGCCTTCACGGTCAAGCAGGGAAACCTCTCCGGTCTGTTTTCCTTCGACCATGTAAGTGCACTCATCAAAGAATCCTTCCGTAAATGTCACACAGCCATCTTTCAGTGCCAGGACTTTATCCTCCATCACCGCCATACCGTCCGGTGTGTTTCCATGATGATGAATAGTATCTGCCAGACCGCCAAATTTGAGACCATATCCGGTTTTATTTTCCTCTCCGTGAACCGGGCAGTTGAATGCCGGATGTGCACCGATGGAAAAATATAATTCTTTTGTGTCGGTGTTTTCCACAGTCCAGTTTACTTTCACCTCGTTTTTGCACAATTCATAACCAATGTGCAGTGCAAAATGAAATGGATATTTTTCACAGGTTTCCGCAGTATCGGTCAGTACAAATGAGATGTTCTCTTCCGTCTGTGCCTCTAATGTAAACTCCATATCTCTTGCAAATCCGTGCTGTCCCATCGTATAAGTTTTTCCGTCATAACGGTATTCTTTGTTTTTCGGCGCACCGACAAACGGAAATAATACAGGGGATGTTCTGCCCCAGTACTTTTTATCACCACACCACATATATTCAAAGTTATCTGATTTTCTTTTTACAGATTTGATCTCTGCTCCAAATGAGTCAATCTCCACTTTTAAATTTTCATTTTCCAACATATATCTCATATCTGTCTCCTCTTCATACAGGCATTTCATTTCTCATCTGCCTGTCACTGCTCATTTTTCATTGCTGTTACATTATAACCTAACTTTTCCATAAAATCTATCCGGCAATCGTTTTATTTTTCACGCTACATACTGATACATGAATACAAAATGGCAGATGCTTCCAGCCATGACAAACAGATGAAATACTTCATGGGAGCCAAACTGACTGTGCTTCGCGTTGAACACCGGCAGTTTTAATGCATAGATCACACCGCCGACAGTATAGATCAGACCACCTGCAAGCAGCCACAAAAATGCTGCCTGGGAAAGAGTGGCTAACAGTTCCCGGAATACAAACAGACACACCCATCCCATTGCGATATAGATCACGGAAGAAAACCACTTCGGGCAGTTGATCCAGAGCACTTTTATCAGCATTCCTGCCGCCGCAATGCCCCACACTGCCGCAAGCAGCGTATAACCCGACTTCCCGCCAAGTACGATCAGACATACCGGCGTATAAGATCCGGCAATCAGGACAAATATCATCATATGGTCGAGTTTGCGGAATATCTTTAAAATTTTATCCCGGACAACAAGCGAATGGTACACCGTACTTGCACCATAAAGCAGCACCATGCTTCCCATAAACACGGCCATTGCCAGAATCGTTGTATGATTTCCATTCAGCGCAGCCTTGACTAACAACGGCGATGTGGCAAATATTGCCATCATCATAGCTATAAAATGTGTAATGGCGCTTCCCGGTTCACGAATCCCTATCTGTAACATAATATGACCTCCTTTTAGCAAAATAGTATTTATTATTTTTACATGTAGTATTTGTTACTATATCTTTTGTATTTTGATACTACTACTTATTATACATTATGTCAATTATATTTATGCTACATTTTTTCTCAATTTTTGCAGGTTTTTAGGAGGTTTACACAAATTTGCAGAACGCATTTTCCTATGAAGATTCGGATATCAAAAAACTGCCGCCCGCAGAATCTTATTCATCCGGGCGGCAGTCCTCTGTAACTCTATTCTTTTTTATAATTCGCAGTTATTTACGGTTCTTGGGAACGGAATAACATCACGGATGTTAGACATTCCTGTCAAGTACATAACGCAGCGCTCGAAACCGAGTCCGAATCCTGCATGTCTTGCAGAACCATATTTGCGGAGATCCAGATAAAACTGATAATCTTCTTCTTTTAAGCCGAGTTCATTGATTCTTGCAAGAAGTTTATCGTAATCATCCTCTCTCTGGCTTCCTCCGATGATCTCACCGATACCAGGTACCAGACAGTCAACGGCTGCTACGGTCTTTCCGTCATCATTCATCTTCATGTAGAATGCCTTGATCTCCTTCGGGTAATCGGTTACGAATACCGGACGTTTGAAGATCTCCTCGGTCAGATAACGCTCATGCTCCGTCTGAAGATCAGTTCCCCAGGAAACTTTATATTCAAACTTGTCATTGTGTTTCTCTAAGATCTCAACTGCCTCTGTGTATGTCACGCGGGCAAAATCGGAATTTGCCACATGCTGCAAGCGCTCTAAGAGTCCTTTGTCAATGAAGTTGTTGAAAAATGCCATCTCTTCCGGTGCATTCTCAAGTACATAGTTGATGATGTATTTTAACATGCTCTCGGCTAAGATCATGTCATCTTCCAGATCTGCAAATGCGATCTCCGGCTCGATCATCCAGAACTCTGCTGCATGTCTGGTCGTGTTGGAATTTTCTGCACGGAACGTCGGTCCAAATGTGTAGATGTTCTTAAATGCCATCGCATAAGTCTCACCGTTTAACTGTCCACTTACGGTAAGATTGGTCGGCTTATTAAAGAAATCCTTCGTATAATCTACCGTTCCATCCGGATTTTTCGGAAGATTGTTCATATCCAGTGTCGTTACCTGGAACATCTCTCCGGCACCCTCACAGTCGCTTCCTGTGATCAGTGGTGTGTGTACATATACAAAATCTCTCTCCTGGAAAAATTTATGAATTGCATATGCAATCAGGGAACGTACACGGAAAACTGCCTCAAATGTATTTGTTCTCGGTCTTAAGTGGGAGATCGTTCTTAAATACTCAAAGCTGTGTTTCTTTTTCTGAAGCGGATAATCCGGTGTGGAAACACCCTCGATCTCGATCTGCTCTGCCTGGATCTCAAACGGCTGCTTGGTTCCCGGTGTCGCAACAAGTTTACCTGTCACGATGATCGCTGCACCGACATTTAACTTTTCAACATCATCAAAGTTCTCTAAAACATTGGAATATACGACCTGAACCGGTTCGAAAAATGTTCCGTCGTTCACCACGATAAATCCAAAATTTTTGGAGTTACGGATGCTTCGCACCCATCCGCCGATCGTCACGGTCTGATCCACATATTCTTCCTGTTTCCGGAATAAATCCCTTACATTTACCATATCCATAATTGAATCCTCCAATCCCCATCTCTTTGGTCTTCTTTTGGGATATTTATTTGATTAATTTGCTGTTTCTGTCTCGGCAGCGTCGACAGCTTCCTGCGGTTCTGCACTCTCTGTGCCCTCAGTACTCTCTGTCTCCGCCGGAGCTTCCACAGTCACATCCGCATTATCTTTGACAGACTGCAATGCAAGATTATCAACATAGACCTGTCTTAAATATTTTTCACCATAAGCTGCATCACCGTAGCCATAGTTCTTATATAAATCGTCTTCAGATGACAGACTGTTATTGCTCATCAGAGTCTGCACATAAGAAGAAAATCCGTCCTCGTCAAGCTCGGTGCCCTCTTTTGCTGCGATCGCACCTGTGATAAACTCCATGGAAATATTTTTCTCCATGCCTGATTTCCACTCCTGACGCACCTCATCAAGTGTCATGTTGTACTGGCTGCTGACGTAATCCTCAAGTTTGGATGCATCCCCATCACAATAATTCTGTACATACTGTTTCTCATAATCATTGACACGGGCTGTCAGATAATCTTCCGGGATATCCACTTTACAGTTTTCTAACAGGTACTCCTGCACTGCTGTGTAAGTGTCACTGTCCTTATTGCTGCTGGCCTGATTTTCAAGGAATGATTTAATCTGTGCATACATATCATCTACTGTGTCAGCCTGAAACTGTTTCTGCGCAAAATCGTCATCCACATCATCGAGTGTCATCTCTTTCTGGATTGAGTTGACGGTAAATGTGAATACAACCTGTTTTCCGGCAAGGTCTGCATTGCCATAGTTATCCGGGAATGTCACATCGCTGTCAATAACATCACCGACAGATGCACCTTTTAAATCATCGGTAAAACCGTCGATAAAGGAGCTTGACTGGCTTCCTGCGGAACAGTTATTGTCCACATCGATATTCTGATCCTCGGCACTTCCATTATCAAATGCCACTCCGTCTAATTTTCCAACATAGTCCACGTTTACGATATCACCATCTCCAACGGTTGTTTTGGTATCATCTGCAACGTAGAACGGTCCGTAATAAGAAAACATCTGCTCAAAATAATCTTTTGCATCCTGGTCATCCACATCATAATCGCCTGTGATCGTAACCGGAACCTTGCTGTAATCACAGAGTGTCACATAATCGGAAGGATCCAGATCATAAGAAGGACTCTCATATTCCACTGTTTCTGTTCCTTCTGCTGTTTCCGTGCCGTTTACTGATTCTGCAGCCTCTGTCCCCTCTGCGGTATCATTCTTCTTCCCGCCGCATCCGAGTGCAGTGACTGCCATCATCGTACAAAGCATTAATACTACTACTTTTTTCTTCATAATTATAATTACCTTTCTAATCCTTTAAGACAAGCTTTTCCGTCTAACTTTAATAACATACCACAATTTCTGCAAAAATAAAAGTATGTTTGACAAAAGTTATCGTATATGATAGTTTTTTGAAAAAGGGGAAGAAACTATGGGAAAAGCACTTATATTAGGAAAAGATACAAAACATCTTGACAAAGATATAGAGTTATGCCGCACAACCAATGAGCGGATCAGTGATCAGGCGGCACAGTTATTGATTGAAAATCAGATTCCATTTACGCGGAGTTTTATTAAGATACCATTTTTTCTGCGCGAAAAATACCGGGGTGCACACCAGTTTTATGTCATCCATACCAACCGCAACCGCTATTCCCAGGCAAGACATACACTCGATCATATGGATTCCGTGTTCCGGCGCAGACTGATCGTGAGTAACTATTAAAATCCAGATACCCTTTTTCTTATATCTCACAGACTTTATACAGGTAACTATTCCCCTGTTTTCCCACTCTGTCCACGATTTCTAAATCCGTCAGAATCAGAAGCACAGTCTGTGCAAGCGACAACGGAATTTTTGCAGATTTTGAAAAATCTTTCGTAGTAAAAGGTTCCGGCAGGTCAAATGGGATAAACTGCATATAATCTTCCCGTCTCTCAATGCAGACTTCCTCCACAAACTGCACCGGGATCCGGTCATAGCGCTCACTGCCTTTCTTTTTATCTCGGCTCCAGCCGTTTAACAGGCGGTACTCCTCCATATCGATCAGTGCAAACCGAAATCTTAAATTTTCATTTTTTAAAAACGGACGTATTTTATACAATTCTTTAAATGCCACATACGGATTTCCTTTTTTGGGGGACTTGCGCTTCGGTGACATCTCGCCACTCTCTTCATCGATCCACGAAAGCCATTTGACATGCGGGATCGGATAGACGATCGTGACCGGATAGATTTTTAAGAACGCATCAAGTTTTCTTCGCATAACATTAAAGGAGCGCGTCTGTATCTCAATGATCTCGGTCCCCGTAAAAATGTCCGCCACAAAATTTTCGATTGGGATTTCGTGCATATCCGTATCCGGCGCATAATAATTTTTCAAAACGGCATGTACCGTTTTCTCTGAGAGCGTCCCGATTCCCTGACGCTCCCTGTTTATCCCGATCACTCTGTTTTTTGCAGCTTCAAACCTCAATTCATCAACACATGACACTCCTCTTGCAGAATGAAGTCTTATTTTCTCTCCGGATGCTTCATATCCTTTAAAATATCAAAGCAGTCAAAGTTCTGAAGTAGTCATCCGGTGTCTCTGCACGGCGGATCAGCTGGGTGGAACCATCCTCTTTTAACAATACCTCCGCAGAGCGCAGTTTTCCGTTATAGTTATATCCCATGGAGAAACCATGTGCTCCTGCATCGTGGATCACAAGCAGATCTCCCATATCGATCTTCGGCAGCATACGGTCAATGGCAAATTTATCACAGTTCTCGCAGAGGGAACCTGTCACATCATATTTGTGGTCGCAAGGCTCGTCCTCTTTTCCCATAACGGTGATGTGATGATATGCCCCGTAAATTGCCGGACGCATCAGGTTGACTGCACAGGCATCCACACCGATATACTCTTTATAGGTGTGTTTCTCATGGATTGCTTTCGTCACAAGGCAGCCGTAAGGTGCTAACATGAAACGTCCCATCTCTGTATAAATAGAGATATTTCCAAGTCCTGCCGGAACTAAGATCTCCTCAAAAGCTTCCTTGACCCCCTGTCCGATCACGCGGATATCGTTCGGCGTCTGATCCGGTGTATAAGGCACACCGACACCGCCGGAAAGGTTGATAAACTGGATATCACATCCGGTCTTGTCACGCAGTTCCACAACCAGTTCGAACAACTGTCTTGCCAGTTTCGGGTAATATTCATTTGTCACGGTGTTGCTCGCTAAGAATGCATGTACACCGAAATGTTTTGCGCCTTTTTCTTTTAAGATCTTAAATCCCTCGATGATCTGCTCATGTGTAAAACCATATTTGGCATCACCAGGATTATCCATGATGCCGTTGCTCATCTTAAAGACTCCGCCCGGATTATAACGGCAGCTGATCGTCTCAGGAATTTTGCCGATCGTTTTCTCTAAAAAGTCAATGTGGGTAAAATCATCTAAGTTGATGATCGCACCAAGTTCATTGGCAAATTTAAACTCCTCGGCAGGTGTATCGTTTGAGGAAAACATGATGTGCTTTCCGTCAAATCCCTGAGAGTCTGCCAACATCAGTTCTGTTAAGGATGCACAGTCGCAGCCGCAGTCATATTCTTTTAGGATATCAAGGATGTACGGGTTTGGCGTTGCCTTTACCGCAAAATACTCACGAAATCCGGGATTCCAGGAAAATGCTTCCTTGACCGCCTTCGCATTTTCACGGATTCCTTTTTCATCGTAGAGATGAAACGGTGTCGGATATTTTTTTACGATCTCTTCGAGCTGTTCTTTGGTTACAAAAGGTTTCTTCTTCATAATATTCCTCCATTTTATTAAAATACAGCCTGTATCAGCACCATATAAAGCACTGTCCCGACGCCGATACTAAGCAGGTTGTTTCGTTTCCAGACATGAAGCAGTATCACTACTGCCACCGCTATAAACTCCGGTAATCCATATGGATAGGATGTGATACTTACCGCCTTTAAACAATAAATCACCAACATTCCGATGACTGCCGGCGGCAATACTTTTCCAAGATACTGTATCACCGGCGGGATCGGTTTTCCCGGCGGAAAGAATAAAAACGGGCAGAGTCTTGTAAAAAAGATCGTTCCCGCAACTGCTGCAATGATAACAAGTGAACGCGCCACACTAACCGGCATGATGCTCTACCTCCTTTTTCTGTTCTGTTTCTTTATCCAAAAACTTTCTGCACGGAAGCAGGATCAGCATAATACAGATCATGGTCGGCAGAATAAAATTGTCTGCGCCAAAGATCAGAAGACAAACCAGTCCGCATCCAAGTCCGATCAGTACGCTCGGACGGTTTTTTGACTCCATCCACTGCTCCACCATGATCACGACGAACAACGCCGTCATCGCAAAATCAATTCCTGTCGTGTCGATTGGAAGTACTGATCCAAGCAGTGCCCCGATTGCGGAACCGATGATCCAGTAAAGCTGGTCTAACAGTGCGATTGCGAATAAAAACTGTCCTTCTTCCACATCCTTTGGCACCTTCGTGACAAAAAATAAGGAATATGTCTCATCTGTCAGGGAAAAGATCATATACAGACGTTTTTTTCCCATCTTTGCAAAACGCTCTAACAACGACAGTCCATAAAAAATATGCCGGATATTTAACATAAACTCCATGAAAATTACCTGTAAAAGACTCACGCCCGGCGCAAAAAAATTCACGGCGAGATACTGTCCACTCCCTGCATAACACAGGACGCTCATCAGTATTGCCCACAGAAAATTATACCCTTTTTCCTGAATCATCACTCCAAAAGCCATACCGATAAACAGATATCCTGTCATGACCGGTATGGTATATGGAAATGCGGCTTTAAATGCTTTTCCATAGGAGGATTTTTTACTTATTTTGTTTTTTTCTATTTCACAATCCATTTCTTTTATCTATCCCCTGCACTTTATCACTTTAGCTTATCGCACTATGTACTCTACAACAATTTTTACGATACATCAAGACAATTTTCAACAAAAACTTCACTATTGCAAAAACATGTGCTATACTTTTTCTAGTCGCGTTTTACACGAAAAGGAGTTATGAATGAGTATTACCGTATTAAACTATATGGATCAGGCATTAGTTGACCGTATCCATTCGCAGGCTGCCAAACGTGCCGAAACTGCAAAGCAGACTACTTCAGACGATTTTGCAACCGTGTTAGCTGACAGTACAAAAGCTATAGAAAACAATCAGAACACCATCAGCACCAATACCGCCGTATCTGATACATCGACCGTATCCACAGGTCAGACTGCTGCATCATCCGCAAGTTCTTATACTTCGAACGAGCTTGACTCTATTTTCGAAGATGCAGCCAATACCTATGGTGTTTCTTCTATTATACTAAAATCAATTGCAAAAGCAGAATCCGGATTTAATCCGTCTGCCGTAAGCAGTGCAGGTGCCGTCGGTATCATGCAGTTAATGCCATCGACCGCTGCTGCTCTTGGCGTTTCTAATTCCTACGATGCCAGAGAAAATATCATGGGCGGTGCAAAATATATCAGTCAGTTATTGTCCAACTATCAGGGAAATATCTCCCTTGCTCTCGCCGCTTACAATGCCGGCAGTGCAAATGTTGACAAATACGGCGGCATCCCGCCTTTTACTGAGACACAGAATTACGTTAAAAAGGTTCTCTCTTATATGGAAGAATTTGGTTCTGCTGTTTCTAATACGGTATCTTCCGTTTCAGACCAGCTTTCTTCTATTTTCAGTCTGACCGGAACTGCAAGAGATGAAGCAAATCAGATGCTCGCTGATTTCTTCTCCTCCAAAAATATCAGTAAAGATGCACTCGATATCTTAACCGCTATTTTAAAATTGAAAAATATGATATCTGGTCAGACAACATCAACAGATGTCTCTTCTGCTTTACAGAATACGGATACTACATCATCTGCTGTGGGAAGTACCTCTGAAACCCCATCCGACCGCACTGCAGTCCTTACTTCCATAAATTCTGATTCTGAAACAATTGAAGATATCACAAAAGACATCCCTGTACGCGTGATTCCTTCTGCAGAAACAGATACGGACGAAGATACTGATACTGAAACAAACACAGATATTGATGCAGCTGTCAGCACAGATACTAATGACGATGTCAGTACAGACACTGACAGTGAATCTTAAACATCCTGTTGCCTGCGGATTGCCCGCAGGCAATTTTTATGTCGATCCTATGGATCTCAAAACTTCTGTCTGATCCGTAACTGTTTCATACTTTCCTACATCGTTATGATAATTCTTCAATCTGTCCCTCTAAGTAGTGATTAAATTCTTTCATAAACTGATACACCGTCTTTACATCCTCTGTAGAATAATGGGACAAAAACTCCATATCCCTTTTTTCCCAGCGTTTGTGACGTTTTGCATGTTCCTCAAACAACATTTTTCCTAGATCCGTCAGTTTAAAATAGACTTCTTTTTTGTTCGATTCCAAAGTGTACTTTTCAATCAGCCCTTTCGTTAACAGTTTCTTTGTCATTTTGCTGATTGCGCCTCTTGTCATCCCCATATGTTCTGCGATCTTTGTGACATTCGGCAGTTCTAACCTTCCGATATAATCGATACAGTGTGTCTCAGAATATCCATATTCATCGAGACATTTCCCTTCGGTCAGCTTTGAGAGCATGTCCTGCCGCTCTAACATCAGCGCAAGCTCTTTTAACAGAAGCTCCTGCTCTTTCATACATCCACCCCTTACTTTGCGGAAATATTGTTTCCTCGTCAACAATTACTTCTGTTTTAATATAACGCAAGTTTGTTTCCTTGTCAACAATATATGACAAAGATTCTGGGCAAAAAAACAGAGGCGTCAAGATTTTTGTCTCTTGATGCCTCTGATGTTTTTACTGCTTACGCGTCAAAGTGAAATCCTGCCAGCAGCGAGCCTAGGCTGGTGCCTGTCGATTCTGTGTCGGTATATTTTTCCAGTTCTTCCTCGGCAACGCCTGCGGTATCGACCATTTCTTCCTGTAATGCTTTCATGCTGAGGCTGATCTTGTTGTCGTTGGTGTTAAGGACTTTTGCTTTGACTTTCTGTCCTTCTTTTAATACTTCGGATGGCTTTTTGATGCGGCGCTCACAGATCTGTGAGATGTGTACCAGACCGCTCAGTCCGTTTCCAAGGTTGATAAATGCGCCGTATGGCATCAGTGTCTCGACAGTTCCTTCGAGTACAGTTCCCGGCACGATCATGGAGATCTTGTGGCTGCGCTCTTCGGCTTCTGCTTCTCTTGCCACTGCCTTGCCGGATAAAACCAGTTTTTCTTTTTCCGGATCCACAGTGATCACACGCACTTCGATCTCTTTTCCGATCCACGCGTCAGTATCTTCCACATAGTCAAGTGTGATCTGGGATGCCGGGATAAATGCACGGATGCCTTCCAGATAGGTGACAACGCCGCTCGGTACGCTCTCTTTGATGCGGACTTTGACTGTTGTCTCATCTTCCATCATCTGTTTTAATTTATCCCATGCGAGTATATCGTTCGCTTCCTTTTTGGAAAGTACGATATTTCCGGCACCATCGTCCGTCTGTACCACAGTTGCCTCGATCACATCTCCCTTGTGTACCTGTTCCATGACATTAAAATCAGGATCATTGCTCAGATCAGCAACTTTGATGATTCCCTGCGCATAATATTTTAAATCCAGAGTCACTTCCTCTTCATTTACATCAATGACTGTACCGGAAATGATGTCTCCCTCGTTGATCCTGCGGAAAGAGGCTTCCAGTTCGTCTTTGTAGTCGTCCATTGTTTCCATTTTGTTATCCTCCCATTTGTTAATTCTAATACCTGCAAAACTCATCCACATTTTCTGAAATTGCGAGAGACTGACACATGAAACGAAGGCACGCTTCCGCTGCGTGTCGCTCGCAACGGATACTAAGTGACAAAAATACGGTCACTAAGTACCGGCGGCTCCCCAGCACCTTCTTATTCATTTGTCAGTCTCTCGCAATAGCTCCACATTTTGTTGAGTTTTGCAGAGATCTACATTTTCTAAACGGTATTATAACACACCCGTCCCTAAAACAAAATGACAACTTTGAACAGGTCCCCGTCGACCTCGACGTGGAATTCGCCGCCCTGGGCTTCGGTAAAACTTTTTGCGATCGCAAGACCAAGTCCGGAACCTTCTGTGTTTCTTGAACTGTCGCCACGCACAAATCGTTCCGTGATCTCATCACCGCTGATATGTATTTCCTCAGCAGACATATTTTTTAAGATGATCTCTACAAGGGATGCTTTCTTTCGCACCTCTAAATAAACCCTGCTGCCCTGCATTGCATATTTGACCACATTGACAAAGAGATTTTCAAAAATGCGGTAGGTTTTCTGGTTATCAAGCATTAACAGTACCTTTTCTTCCGGCACATTCCACTTAAGTTCGAGTCCCCGCTCTTTCATCTTATCCACATGTTCAATGCTGACCTGTTTGATCAGGTTTACAACGTCAAGTTCCATCTTATTAAGTACGATATTATTGCTGTTTGCCTTGCTGACTTCAAAAAGATCTTCGATCAGCACCTTAAGGCGCAGTGATTTACGCTCTAAAGTATCAATGTAAGAACGCCTTTCTTCCTCCGTGATGTCTTCTTTTTTCAGCAGTTCAATGTATGTCGTGATGGCAGTGAGCGGTGTTTTTAAGTCATGTGAAACATTTGTGATCAGTTCTGTTTTCATACGCTGGCTCTTTACCTCTTCCTCCACTGCTTTTTTCATACCGGTCTGGATCTGCGCAAGTTCGTCCCGGAACGGATTAAATATGCCAAAATCCCCCTGAATCTCCTGATCAAGATTACCTTCTGCGATCGTCTGCATGGCATCTAACATCGCATGATAATCTTTATTGATCTGCTCATAATGTTTCTTTATAATAAAAAACAGGACGATCGAATAGACAACTAATGCACCGATCCCAAAGAACCAGAACAAGGAACAGGCTGCAAGCACTGCAAAGTTTATAACGACAACTTTTAAGATCAATTTTGTCGTTTCCTCACTGAAATCAATGTGTGTGATCTCCCCGGAGAGTGTGTTCCACCACTGTCTGATCCGGTTGCCTGTCTTTTTAAACTGTTTTTTTATCCATGGGAAGATCTGATAGACCAGACTGTATCTTTTAACATATTCCCATAGTCCGACTGAAAATACCGGTCTCAGCAGATATGCGGCTGCAAACCACATTGCATAGATCAGCCACAAAGTTCCAACTGCAGTAAGTACGCTGATCACAACATCATAAACCTGTCCACCCATCAGTTCATCTGCCGCATCCGAAAATGAATCAAATCCATATGACCAGATAAGTTCCATAAAGTAATTCTGCAGACACAGTCCGCAGATCACACCTGTGACTCCAAGTTCTGCCGCGTAAGCATGTACCTTTCCATCATTTAAGATATTGCCTCCGGCTTTTTTCCCTGTCATAAAAAACATAAATGCGATCACCGCTACAACAGATGCGCCATACAATGGAAGTGCCCCATTAATTTTATAGGCGGACAGCTTTTCAAAATAATCTTCTTCCTCATCACTGCCAGAATCATAAAGAATATTTTCAGATGCTTTCTCTTTGGAAATACCGATCACAAACTCTATATTTTCCGGTCCTTTGAGCACGGGCATGTCTGTTGGATTAAAATACTCTTCCAGATTAGTTTTTAACAGTTCACTGCGTTCCTGTGCCCCTAAGGATTTTACTAAAAGATCGCCGCTATTTTCCCTGTCTGACAGCAGAGGAATTACTTCCATCGCCCCGACTTCATTAAATTTTACCGCAAACAATTCGCTGTAATATTGTGCCAGTTGTTCACTGACATCCTTTTCCTCTCCACCGAGTACGCTCTCTAAATTCTGCGTTGTATTTTTCAGTTTACTTCCATCTTCGGATTCCATGACGCAATAATCAATCTGGGAACGGATTTTTCAAACTGACTGCTCCATTCATCCATCACCGACAATACTTCATCATTGGTTACCTGCTCTAATTGTTCCTGTGACTCCACCTGTCGGTTTCATCCGCTTTTGCATAAGATGCGATATAAAGATCTGTTGCTGACATCTCCGTCTCACTCTTCTGATTCTGATATTCCAGATCGAGCAGATAAAATCCCTCATACAGATTTTTCAGAAACTGTGTCCGAATCTGCGTATCACTGTCTGCACCTGTTTTGCTGCTTCTGTCTTTTGCATCCAGTCTTTGCTTCTGCGATTGATTCCCGGATAGCATAAAAAATTGATAACTGCTAAAACAAGAAGAAACCCTGCTGTTATCACAATCCCCGCCTTACGGCTGTTTTTCCATTTTATATCCAACGCCCCACACCACCTTTAAATATTTTGGTTCTCTCGGATTGATCTCGATCTTATCCCTGATATTTCTCACATGCACCATGATCGTATCTGTATTGATTGCTTTTTCATTCCAGACACGTTCGTAAATCTCGTCTGCCGAATAAACTCTTCCCGGATTTTTCATCAGAAGTGCTAAAATCTTAAACTCGATCGGTGTCATTTTCACAGGTTTACCATCCACAAATACTTCAACCGTATCCTCGTTCAGTTCGATTCCGCCGATGACATGCACCCTGTCGTTTTCTTTTTTGTTCTGCCCTCTGTTATTGAATTTTGTGTAACGTCTGAGCTGGGAATTGACACGCGCCATCAGCTCTAACGGTGTAAACGGTTTGGTCACATAATCATCCGCACCGATATTAAGCCCAATGACCTTGTCCGTCTCCTCCGACTTTGCAGAAAGCATAATGACTGGAAAATCATGATGTTCCCTGAGTTTTAATGTCATTGTGACACCATCCATCCGCGGCATCATGATATCCACGATCGCAAGATGTATCTCTTTGCTCTCAATAATCTCTAATCCTTCCACACCGTCTGCCGCTTTATAAACATTGTAATTCTGACTCTTTAAAAATATCTCGATTCCATCACGGATCTCTTTGTCATCTTCTACGATTAAAATATTGTACTGTTCCATTATTTTTGTCTGTGTGAAAGATTTTCACACTTCTCCCCTTTTCTTTCTGTGCCGCAGATATTCCTTTTTGCCACACTTCCTATCAGTATATCATTTACCTTATCAAAATGAAACAAATCTTATGTTATTTCCGGCACACCTGAATTATTTCTGCTCTTATCCTCCTTTGTGTATTATCTTACCTTCCGAATGCAAAGAACGCCCGCAGAAAAAGATAAAGATTTTCAAAAGATTTACTTTACATTTTCCTTAATTTCTGCAAAATTTTCTTTTTTTCTCTATATTTTTTGCATTTTGCTGATAGGAGTGTTAGAATACAAATGTTATTAAATTTTCGAGGAGGTTTACTTATGGACAAGAAAACAACAGGAATCGTTTCCTACATCACGCTTATCGGCTGGCTGATTGCATTCTGCGCCGGTGACAAAGAGGGTGCAAAATTTCATTTAAACCAGTCACTGGTGTTATACCTTGCATCCCTGATCAACAGCATTATTATTTCGCGCATTCCGATCTGTGGATGGGCTGTCAGCGGCATTCTCTCCATTGTATTCTTTATTTTCTGGATCATGGGATTAGTATATGCCTGCAAAGATGAAGAAAAAGAGCTTCCACTTTTAGGAAGTATTAAGATTTTAAACTAAGATATTAAAAAAACATTATTATGTAAAAACCCGGCTTTAAGGTTCATGACCCCAAAGCCGGGTTTCTTTTTCTGTGCACAGACCTGCCTGCTAAAACAGGCAGTCTGCTATCTTATACGATTTTCTTATACCTCTACGGTAATTTTGTCTAAGTGCCAGATATCATCTACATATTCCTGGATCGTACGGTCAGATGAGAATTTACCGGCATGTGCGATATTTAAGATTGCACTCTTTGCCCAGCCTTCCTCATCTTTGTATGCTTCCATGACGCGTTTCTGTGCATCTGCATAGGAACGGAAATCTTTTAAGATGAAATAGGTATCTGCAAACTGTGTACACTGTGTATTGAGCAGTGAGTTGTAAAGGTCACGGAACAGCTCAGGATCGTTCGGTGAATAGAATCCGTTGATCAGCTGCATCAATACCTTGCGGATATCCTGATCCGTATTAAAGATCTGCATTGGATCATAATCACGGTTTCTCTCATGCGCAATGACTTCATCGGAACTCATACCGAAAATAAATGCATTTTCTTTGCCGACTTCCTCTACGATCTCAACATTTGCACCATCCATCGTTCCGAGCGTCAGCGCACCGTTTAACATGAATTTCATGTTACCGGTTCCGGATGCCTCTTTACTAGCTGTGGAGATCTGCTCGCTGACATCTGCTGCCGCAAAGATCCACTCTGCGATCGATACGCGGTAATCTTCAATAAATACGACTTTGATCTTGCCGTTAATGCTTCTGTCATTGTTGATAACGTCCGCCACATTGTTGATCAGTTTGATCGTAAGTTTTGCGTTCTTGTAGCCTGCTGCTGCCTTTGCACCAAAAATAAAGGTTCTCGGATAGAAATCCATATCCGGGTGCTCTTTTAATTCATTATACAGATACATGACATGTAAAATATTCAGCAACTGACGTTTGTATTCATGCAGACGTTTTACCTGCACATCAAAGATGGAACGCGGATCTACTTCGATGCCGTTGTGCTCTTTGATGTATTTTGCAAGACGCAGTTTGTTCTGATATTTGATATTCATGAACTCCTGCTGTGCTTTTTATCGGTTGCATAGATCGCCATCTTCTCAATATGGGAAAGATTTGTGATCCAGTCGTCACCGATATGTTCACTTACCCAGTCTGCAAGAAGCGGATCGCCATGCATCAGGAATCTACGCTGTGTGATTCCATTCGTCTTGTTGTTGAATTTCTGTGGGAACAGCTCATAGAAATCGTGAAGCTGCTCGTTCTTTAAGATCTCCGTGTGAAGTTTTGCCACACCATTTACGGAATATCCTGCTGCGATTGCAAGATGTGCCATTTTACCTGACCATCGTAAACGATTGCCATACGTGCAACTTTACCGTTATCTCCCGGAAACTCTGCCTGGATCTGTAAAATAAATCTGCGGTTGATCTCCTCAACGATCTGATAGATACGCGGAAGCAGTCTTGAGAAGATCTCGATCGGCCATTTTCAAGTGCTTCTGCCATGATCGTGTGGTTGGTATATGCACAGGTCTTTGTCGTGATCTCCCATGCCTCATCCCAGCTTAATCCCTCTTCGTCAGTAAAATACGCATCAGCTCTGCCACTGCAACGGTCGGATGTGTATCATTTAACTGGAATGTCACTTTCTCCGGCAGCTTATGGATATCGTCATGATGCTTTTTGTAACGTGCCAGCGCACGCTGTACACTTGCAGATACGAAGAAATACTGCTGTTTTAAACGAAGTTCTTTTCCCGCGATATGGTTATCATTCGGATAAAGTACCTCAACTAAGTTACGGGCAAGGTTTTCCTGCTCTACTGCCTTGTGGTAATCTCCCTTGTCAAAGGAATCTAACTCAAAGCACTCCATCGGCTCTGCATCCCAGATCATTAAGGTATCTACCACATGGTTGCCGTAACCTACGATCGGCATATCATAAGGTACTGCTAAAACGGACTGGTAATTTTCCTGTACGAAACGTGTCTTTCCTTCCTCCGTCACTTCCGCACGGACATAACCGCCGAATTTCACCTCATAGGAATATTCCGGACGGCGAAGTTCAAACGGATATCCGTTCTTTAACCAGTTATCCGGCACTTCCACCTGAAAACCGTCTTTGATCTTCTGTTTGAACATACCATAACGGTAGCGGATACCGCAGCCGTAAGCTGCGTATCCCAAGGTTGCCAGAGATTCCATAAAGCAGGCTGCAAGACGTCCGAGTCCACCATTTCCAAGTGCCGGATCCGGCTCCTGATCCTCGATCTCATCAAGGTTTAAACCGATCTCCCCGAGTGCCTCTTTTACCTCTTTGTACATTTTTAAATTGATCATGTTGTTGCCAAGTGCACGGCCCATCAAAAATTCCATGGACATATAATAGACCATCTTTGGATCCTGTTTGTCAAACGCTTTCTGTGTTGCAAGCCAGTCATCAATGATCACATCTTTTACCGTGTAGGAAACCGCCTGAAAATTTCCTGCTGTGAAGCTTCCTCTAATGTTTTGCGGTAAAGATTTTTACATTTTCCTTTACGTCCTCAATAAATTTTTCCTTGTTGAAAACATTTTCCTTCATCTAGTTTTCTCCTTTTTACTCCAAGCAATACTTTTCTCCATTAATATTCCATTCCTTGCAGTAAATTCCGTTTTCTCCGGAGTCAAAGAATCAGCTTCTGCTACAACTTCAGTACCTAAAACATCACCCATGATGTCATTTCCGTACTTATTAAAGATGTCGGCTACTTTTCATCTGCATGATAGTAAATGGAAATTTTATCCATAACCTCAAATCCGGCTTCCTTACGCATGGTCTGGATCTTGCTGATCAGCTCACGGACAAATCCTTCCTCTACCAGTTCCGGTGTCAGGTTGGTATCAAGCACAACGGTTACGGTATTATCACCTTCCGTTACATAACCTTCCATCTGTGTCATTGTGATCAGAAGGTCTTCTTCGGATAATTTTACATCATCACTGACTGTCGGCAATGCAAGCACACCGTCTGCTTTTAATTCAGCCATTGCTTTGTTTCCGTCTAACTCTGCAAGTGCTTTCTGGATCTGTCCTAAGAACTTGCCGTATTTCGGTCCGACGGTACGAAGCTGCGGTTTGAAGGTATAGCTTGTGTATGCACTGACATCCTCTGTAAAGTTTACTTTCTTCACATTCAGCTCATCCTCGATGATCTCTACAAAGTACTCAGATAAAACATTCGGTGCTTTGACATACATATTTCCGATTGGCTGGCGGTTCTTGATATTCGCTGAGTTACGGCATGCACGGCCCATAACAACGATCTTTAAGACCTCATCCATATTTTTCTCTAATTCTTTGTCGATCCATGCCTCATTGACAGCCGGGAAGTCGCACAGATGGATGCTCTCCGGTGCCTCTGTGTTGATGGAACGTACCAGGTTCTGATAGATCTCCTCTGTCATGAACGGGATCATCGGTGCAGCAGCCTTGCAGATCTCAACTAATGCAGTATAAAGTGTCATATATGCGTTGATCTTATCCTGCTCCATGCCTTTTGCCCAGAAACGGTCACGGCTTCTTCTGACATACCAGTTACTCATGTCATCCACGAACTCATCAAGTACCTTTGCAGCTTCGGAATGCGGTAATTTGCAAGGTTCTCATCCGTTCCCTTGATTGCGGAATTCAATTTTGACAGCAGCCACTTATCCATAACGGATAATTTTCATAATCTAAGGTATATTTTGTTGCATCAAACTGGTCGATGTTTGCATACAGCACGAAGAATGCATAAGTATTCCACAGGGTACCCATGAATTTACGCTGTCCTTCCTGTACCAGCTTGCCACTGAAACGCTTCGGGATCCATGGTGCACTGCTTGTATAGAAATACCAGCGGATCGCATCTGCGCCGTAAGTCTCTAATGCATCAAACGGATCAACTGCATTTCCTTTAGACTTACTCATCTTCTGTCCGTTCTCATCCTGTACATGTCCAAGAACGATGACGTTCTCATACGGAGCTTTGTTAAATAACAGGGTGGACTCTGCCATCAGAGAGTAGAACCATCCTCTTGTCTGGTCAACTGCCTCGGAGATAAATTTCGCCGGGAACTGTTTCTCAAAGACGTCTTTATTCTCAAACGGATAATGGTGCTGTGCGAATGGCATTGCTCCGGAATCGAACCAGCAGTCGATAACCTCCGGTACACGGTGCATTTCTTTGCCACAGTCCGGGCATTTGAAGGTAACTGCATCAATATACGGACGATGAAGTTCTACCTTTGCATCCTCCGATTTCCGCTTCTCTCTGCAAGTTCTGCACGGCTTCCGATGCACTCCTGATGTCCACATTCACACTCCCATACCGGAAGTGGTGTTCCCCAGTAACGGTTACGGGAGATACCCAGTCCTGGATATTCTCAAGCCAGTCACCGAAACGTCCTTTTCCGATAGAATCCGGGATCCAGTTTACAGTATTGTTGTTGCGGATCAGGTCATCTTTGACTGCAGTCATTTTGATAAACCAGGATTCTCTTGCGTAGTAGATGAGCGGTGTGTCACATCTCCAGCAGTGCGGATATTCATGCTCGAACTTCGGAGCATCGAATAACAGTCCCTTTTCATCGAGATCTTTTAATACCATAGGATCTGCTTTCTTTACAAAACACCGGCATATGGTGTCTCTTTGGTCAGCTCACCTTTTCCGTCTACAAGCTGTACGAATGGAAGGTCATATTTTCTTCCGACAGCGGCATCATCTTCACCGAATGCAGGTGCGATATGAACGATACCGGTACCGTCTGTCATGGTTACATAGGTGTCACATACAATGTAATGCGCTTTTTGTGCTGTTTTCAATGATCTCTTTGCACAGTCAAATAACGGCTCATACTCTTTGTACTCTAAATCGCTTCCTTTATAAGTCTCTAATACTTCGTATGCCTTTGTTCCCTCTGGTGCATCCTTGTCAGGCAGTTTGCCAAGTACCGTGTCAAGCAGTGCCTCTGCCATATAATAGGTATATCCGTCAACCGCTTTTACTTTGCAGTAAGTCTCTTCCGGGTTCACACAGAGTGCGACGTTAGACGGCAGTGTCCAAGGAGTTGTAGTCCATGCAAGGAAATATGCATCCTCTCCAATTACTTTAAACGTGCAACTGCAGAGCGCTCTTTGACCGTCTTATAACCCTGCGCAACCTCCTGAGAAGATAACGGGGTACCGCAGCGTGGGCAGTAAGGAACGATTTTGAATCCTTTGTATAAAAGTTTTATTCCAGATTTCTTTTAATGCCCACCACTCGGACTCAATAAAATTGTCATCGTAAGTAACATATGGATTGTCCATATCAGCCCAGAAACCAACGGTCTTTGAGAAATCTTCCCACATTCCTTTGTATTTCCATACGGATTCCTTACATTTTGATGAAAGGCTCCATACCGTATTCTTCGATCTGCTCTTTTCCGTTTAAGCCAAGAAGTTTCTCAACCTCAAGTTCTACCGGGAGTCCATGTGTATCCCAGCCGGCTTTACGCGGAACGAATTTTCCTTTCATGGTCTGGTATCTCGGAATCATATCTTTGATCGTACGGGTCTCCACATGTCCGATGTGCGGCTTGCCGTTTGCAGTTGGCGGGCCGTCATAAAGGTGTAGGTCTCTCCTTCCTTGCGGTGTTCCATGCTCTTCTTAAAGATGTCATTGTCATTCCAGAACTTCTCGATCTGTTTTTCTCTGTCTACGAAATTCAGATTCGCATCAACTTTCTTATACATTGTTAACCTCCATTGATTTAATAAAGAGTCGCTCGCGACTCTTTCGCGCCCGAGCGGTGTTTACAGCAAACTTCTTCTCCGCGAAGTGCGCATCCCGGAGGGCTTTTAATTCATAGGACGTAATTTCCTATGAATTAAAAACCCTCGTCCTGTATATAGGACGAGGGCTTAATTACTTCGTGATACCACCTGATATACAAATGTACACGGAACTAATAAACTCCGGATACACGTTCCCTGTAACGCAGGAAATGCGTCAGCGCTTACTCTGTCACGGAAAATCCCAGTCGTGATCTGCCTTGACCATTTCAGACTGCGGCTTGAAGTGATTTTCATTCAGCAGATACTCGCACCGGTTTCCACCTGCTCCGGCTCTCTGTTGCTTTTCCTGATGAACTACTGTCTTCGTCATTGCCTTTACCAAAATCTAGTCTTTAGTATAGACTCGGAAAGTGAGAATGTCAAGAGGGCTTCATGCTTTTCACAGAGCACGTTTTTCACATCTGCGATCACGTTTAAAACCGCTCCTTCATCTGTGCCTCTAACAGTTTTACATCCATGTCGCTACCCGTACACGGTACAAATCCTCCAGCCATCGATGCGTGGCCGCCGCCATTGCCAATTCCTTTCAGTGCCTCCGCCACAATCTTTCCTGCATCGAGCATACTCTTTTCACTGCGCACGGAAAGTTTGATTCCGTCTGACTTTCTCGAATACACGACGGAAAATGACACTTCTTTTAAAGCAAGCATGAAATCGGATATATTTGCAATGACCGGACAATCCTTACCAGTATTGCAGAAACTGATGTCATCATATACTTCAATACTTGAAATCGCACTCGAATATGCCATCAGATCATCAAAACACAGATTACTGTTTTCTAACATATGGATGACCTCATAATCACATTCATCAAACATCCGGTAGAGCATCTCAATATCGAGTTTTGACACTCCACGGCTCAGATTATTGGTATCGATCCGTACACCGTATGTCAGAGTCGTGGCGATTCTTCTATCCATCGGGATATTATTTTCAAAGAAATACTGTGCAACGATCGTCGCACATGCTCCCACTTCCGGCCGGATGTCTTTAAACCGGTATGGAAACTTTTCATTTTCCGGATGATGATCGATGCAGATGATCTCGTCCCCGTAATGTCAACGATGTTTGAATTACCCTTTGTGCATCCACAAGGATCACTTCATCCTCATCTGTCAAAATGGTACTAAGATCCTCCACATTCAAAAGTTCGATCTCCATCAGTTCACGCAGCTTGTCGGTACTGTAACGGTCTATTTTTCCTTTATAACAGATCGTGGAAGAAATTCCATTGTGCTTTAACAGCTCCTGGATCCCAAGCGCACTCGCAATGGCATCCGGGTCAGGGAAATTATGCGTCTGGATATACACATGTTTTCGGTTGATCTGTTTTAGTAGTTCTTGTAATTTTGTCATATTAATCCTCTAAAATATGTTTCTGCCACCCGTTTTGTCACAAGTTCTGAAAATGCCTGTATCTTATACTGTGCTTCCGGTACGATTCCAAAACCGTATGCAGCATGGATAAATCCAACGCCCGCTTTTCTGCTGGCATCATAATCTCCCTGGATATCGCCCACATAGACTGCTTCCTCTAAATGGTTCCGGTCTGCAAGCAGTCTGATATTGTCCCCTTTCTGTAAAAGATTATTTCCGTAACATTCGATATCGGAAAAATAATCCCAGAAATGATAATGATCCAAAAATGCCTCAATGTAACCTTTCTGGCAGTTGCTTACAATGTAAAGTTCATATGTCTTTTTTAATTCTTTGAATGTATCCTCAAGATCCGGATAAAGCACTCCGCCATGTTCTCTTAAATAATCGTTCTCGATCCTGCAGCACTCCGCTAAAAGTGTCTCCTGCTCTTTCTCAGAAATTTCCGGGAATAACAGTTTTGCGATCACATCCATGGTCTTTCCCATAACACCCTTGATATCGGCTTCTGTGAGTGCCTTATTTAACCTTCCATCCTGACGGATCGCTTCATTCCAGGATTCTGCCACATTGGCGGCTGAATCCCAAAGTGTGCCATCCATATCAAAAATAATTCCCTGTTTTTTCATATAAGTCCCCATTCCTGCGTGTAAAAATTCTCATTTTTCACACGATTCTGCTTCATTTATTTTAAATCGTAAACGCTGGCATATTTTTTTTCAAAATAACGCACCAATGGCTCTGCTGATACTTCTTTTCCACACACATTTGCAATCACTTCTTTTGGTGTGCGTGTGCTGCCATACCAGTGGATCTTTTCATTCAGCCATTTTGTGATTTCTTTGATTCTGCCCTCTTTTAAGATCTCATCTACCGGCCCTAACTCTTTTTCAAGCTCCTCTAAGTACATGCCGTCATAGATGCTTCCTAACAGATAGCTTGGAAAATAGCCGAAGGAACCATCTGACCAGTGCATATCCTGTAAGATTCCCTCCGCATCATTTGCCGGAGTGATATCTAAATATTCCTTCATTTTCTGATTCCAAAGTTCCGGAAACTTCTCAACCGGAACATTGTCACGAAAGATTGCCTTCTCCATTTCATAACGCAATATAATATGGAAGCAATAGGTCACCTCATCTGCCTCGGTACGGATCAGGCTGTTTCTGACATGATTGATCTCACGGTAAAACTCATCCAGTGAAATGTCCTTCATCTGCGGCATCAGTTCCTGCACTTTCTCATAGACAGGAATCCAGAAATTCTTATTGCGCCCTAAAATATTCTCATAAAAACGGGATTGGCTCTCATGCACGCCCATATAACGGCAGCTTCCTGCAGCCGTGTTGTCATATTCCGGATTGACATTCTGTTCAAAAATCGCATGACCACCCTCATGGATAGCCGAAAACATGGCAGAAACCGGATCATGTTCATAATAATGATTTGTCACCCGGACATCCTTGGAAGAAAAATTCAGTGTAAAAGGATGCTCTGTCTCTCCTACTGCACCGGCATCTTTGGAAAATCCGATGTAGGAAAGCAAAAGATCCTGCACTTTTCTCTGATCATCCGGATCAAAATAAGCATGGAATTTTGTATCATCCGGCTGTTTTGCGGCAAGTATTTTTTTCACAAGCGGAATCAGCGCTTCCTTTAGTTCACCAAACAGACGGTCAATCGTTGCAGAATCCATTCCCTCTTCATATTTATCTAACAATACATCATAAACTTCTTTGCCCGGATCCGTGTAACCTGCCATTTCTTTGGTAAGTGCAATCATTTTCTCCAGATGCGGTGCAAAAATGGAAAAGTCAGATGCATTTTTTGCATCTTCCCATGCATTTCCGGATTCTGCCTGCTCACGGACCATCACTTCATAACGGTCTTTTGGAATCCGTCTGTCTTTTTCCATATCGCGCTGCATGCGTGTCACGATAAATTTCATGGTATCTGACAGCTGTGCAAATTCTTCCGGTGTCTTTAAGGTCTCTAACATGCCGTAAAGTTCATCCGAAGTCGACATCGCAAAGCTCTCGGTTGAAAAATAAGTCAGTGCATCGATATGTCCTGCCTGCCCCAGTTTGGGTGCACAGGTTCTCATGTCCCAGTAAAGAAGCGTATTGATATGTTCATATTTTTTCATTTTATCGAGATACTGCTCGAATTGTTCTAATGTTTTACTCATAGTCGTCCTCCATTTTCAGAACGACGCCGGTCTGGCGTGTTACATTCCGTTCTTTCTGTTCCATATTAACACAGGACACCTGACCTGTCACTTATTTTTAGTATAACCAAAAACACCACGAACATGCGATTTTGCATGTCCATGGTGTTTTTCATAACAATCAGTCTGCCCGTAGTGCGTGCAATCTGTTTTTTCATCGGAAACCCTGACGCAACTACTTATTTTACCTCTACTGTCCAGCCATATTTATCCGGCAGTCTGCCCCACTGGATTCCGGTTAAGGTATCATATAATTTCTGTGTCAGCTCACCGATCTTGAAATCGTTGATCGTTACAACATCATCTTTGTAGCGGAGTTCTCCGACAGGGGAGATGACTGCTGCAGTACCTGTTCCGAATACTTCCTCAAGTGTGCCATCATGTCCGGCTTTCATCAGATCGTCTACGGAAAGTCTGGTCTCATTTACTTTATAGCCCCAGTCTCTTAACAGATGGATCATGGAATCTCTTGTGACACCCGGAAGAACAGTTCCCTCGATCGGTGCTGTGTAAATCTCGCCTGCGATCTTGAACATGATGTTCATGGTTCCAACTTCCTCTACATATTTACGATGTTCACCATCTAACCAGAGTACCTGGGAATATCCCATCTTCTCTGCTTTAACCTGTCCTAAAATAGAACCTGCGTAGTTACCACCGCATTTTGTAAATCCGGTACCACCTTTTACGGCACGAACCAGTTCATCCTCAACTAAGATCTTAACCGGGTTGATTCCCTCTGCATAATAAGCGCCAACCGGGCAGCAGATAATCATAAACTTATAAGCAGATGCCATATGTACGCCGAGTGCAGCTTCTGTTGCAAACATAAACGGACGGATGTAAAGAGATGTCTCCGGCTCTGATGGAACCCAGTCCTCTTCTACCTTTACCAGTGCTTTTACCGCCTCAACAAACATATCAACCGGGAGCTCCGGCATGCAGAGTCTTGCGTTAGAGTTGATCATTCTCTTTGCGTTCATCTCCGGACGGAATAACTGGATCTTACCCTCTGCAGTACGGTATGCTTTCATACCCTCGAATGTTTCCTGTGCATAATGTAACGTTACACATGCCGGATCCATGGTGATCGGTCCTTCCGGAACGATTCTTGCATCTTTCCAGCCCTCTTCCTTTGTCCAATCCATAACAAACATATAGTCTGTCATATATTTTCCAAATCCAAGATGTTTCTGATCTGGTTTTTCCTTTAAATGTTCTCTTTTTTCAAATCTGATATCCATAACATATGCCTCCGACTCTCTATCGTTTTTTTCTGACCCTCATTATGATACTTTCTTTTTTGAGTGTCAAGATTATTCCAAAGGCTTATATTCATCATTACTCAAATTCATATTAACGTTTATTTTTTATAATCATGCGTTATGATATGATTTTAAAATGTTTTGGAATTTTTGCCCTGAAAGTTTTTTAGTTCTGCTCTGCAATTACCTTTTTTAAAGGAATCCAGATAATAAATGCCAGCACACTTCCGATTACTGCTGTGATAAGCTGTGTCACGGAAAATGTTGTCTGGAACACTGCCATCTTTGGAACCATTGCTTCCGGAAGCAGGGACGGAATCAGAACCAGTGCAATCACGACTCCCATAAATAATGCCTTTACAATGCTGCCGGCTGCCATACCTGCGATCAGACCTGCATTGCCTTTGATTTTCTTTGCAATCAGACTAACTGCAACTACAAGAATGATATTTCCGATCATAACGCATGGGATGATCGCCGGGATCGCTGACATGATCGGGCTTCCTGTAATCAGGAATGATGTGACCGGTGTGATCACAGATAAAATAATTCCGCATGCCATTCCTGCACCCAGTGCCGCAATGATCAGACATGCATTGATGATCGGTCCTGTGATGTACACACTTGTGTTTTTAAAGAACTGGCTCACGATACAGATTGCCAGTAACACTGCTGTTGTTGTGATTTGTTTCGTTGTGATTTTCATAAATCCTCCTTTGTTTTCCGAAGGAAAATGCGAGCCCGCTGGCGAGCAGAGGATTTTCCTCCTTTGTTTTGTACAATTTTCGCAACCATCATAGTACAACACTTATGAAAAGTCAATTTTCCGTACACGGCTCACTCTGCCCCCGCAAACAACCGCAATTTTCTCTTGTCATTTAAACCAGGGAATTTTATAATAAAACCAACATATAAATATTTCGTATAAATATAAGGAGATTACGTTATGCATACATTTCAACCTATGACAGCAGATATGATGGAATTTGATCCATTTACAAAAATTGGAAAAGAATGGGCGCTGCTCACCGCAGGTTCCAAAGACAAAGCAAACACCATGACCATAAGCTGGGGCGGTGTCGGCATCTTATGGGGCAAAAACGTTGCCTTTGTATTTGTCCGTGACTCAAGATACACCAAAGAACTGATCGACAAAAATGAATTCTTTTCTCTCAGCTTTTTATCTGAAAAATACCGTGATGCATTAAATTACTGTGGAAGCCACTCCGGCCGCGACGAAAACGATAAGATCTCAGCCGCCGGTTTAACCCTTACCTCCCGCCACAGCATTCCGTTCATCGATGAGGGAAATATGATCCTGCTGTGTGAGAAAATGTCCGCAACGCGACTGACTGAGGATTCCTTCCTGATGCCAGAGATTGCGCAAAAATGGTATGCAGATCATGATATGCACACGATGTATATTGCGGAGATCATTGATATTCTGGCAAGATAAGAAAAACAGGCAGGTGGGAGTTCATATACGAAAACTCCTGCCTGCCCGTTTTATGTTTTTCAGATATATAATCTCTTAATCATTTTTTGTTCCATACATTCTAAAATACTCATCCGCCTGCTGCATAGATATGTTTAATTTATCCTGCAATCTTTTTATAATACCCTTTTTCGGTATGTTCATTTCGAGACACATTTCTATCATTCCCTCTGCTTTGCCACGAACTTCTCCACGCGCTTCGCTCTCCGCAATTAATTCTTCAATCGCCTGACACATCTCTATCCCCTCCTTTTCCTCTGATATCTTAATTGGTGTCTTCGTGATGGTTTTTATAACTCTGGCTGCATTCATTTCTATACTTTTATGGGTATCTGTCCTCAAAAAATCCAGCAGTTTTTCTTTATTATTAGAGTACTTGATATATCCCATAACCTCTCTCATACTTGTTGAAAATTTGTTCAGTTCTTCTTCCGTAAGTTTTGCCGGATCGATCAGGTGTATCCTGTAGTTCTCCACATAACTTAAAATTTCCATATCCCTTATCGGCATCATTTCATGTAAAGATAACGGTCCGTCCCATTCCTCTGCCCCAAAATGAATCACAAGTGTGATAACTGGTTTAATGTGATCTTCCTTTAAAAATCCCGATAAATATTCTCCACCGGTTTTTCCTGAATAATCTTTTTGGCTCCGTCGGTGCCCTGCCGCTATATCTGACACTTGTTTTCCATATTGTAAGGCATCATAGATAGCGTTTCTGACCGGCATTGCATAATGGACATCTGTCTGATTCTCAACCCCTAATAAAACATACGACATCTTTTCATCCTGTTTGATGACTGCTGCTTTTAAAACATCACGGTATTTTTGCAGTGCATCTTTTTTACCCACTGCCGATGTAGCAGTGTCAACCTCTGTAAGTCCTGCCGGATCGATCACCTTTTTTCCACCATAGATAAGATAATTAAACGCATCTGCAAATATAGCATTCTCCCGCATATACTCTTTTGTTACAATATCAACCGTCCCCATTCATTTCTCCTCCTTTGTTTAATCCGGGAGCAATTCGTGGTTTTCAAGAATTCTCCCTGCTTATATGTGTGAATGATAAAAGCATTGGAAATTCTTAAGTTGAATGTATAACTTTTTATACATTTTTCACTATGATAAAAGAATGGTCTATAACCATGTAGATGATTTCAGAATATCATGCTTTGTCTGGATTTTAGCATACTGTTCTTATAATGTCATTAAAAAGCCGATATTCCAATGATATTTGTAAGTTTTGCACAAAAAATCCAGTGTATAAAAACAGATATAACATACACACACCTTGCTTTTTCCAAAAATCAATGCTACAATATTTTTTGAGTTTTGTTCTAAAAAGTAAATATATGGAGGATTATTTATGAGCCCAGTTACTATCGTATTACTGGTTATCTTAGCCGTTTTAATTATCGGACTTGTTGTCCTTTATTTTCTCGGAAAGAAAGCACAGAAAAAGAAAGCCGAACAGGATGAACAGCTTGCCGCTGCCGCACAGACCGTATCCATGCTGGTTATAGATAAGAAGCGAATGCGCATTACCGAATCCGGACTTCCGCAGGTTGTGATCGACCAGACACCGAAGATGATGCGCCGTACCAAACTTCCAATTGTAAAGGCAAAGGTTGGACCGAAAGTAATGTCTTTGATCGCTGATGAAGCTGTATTTGATTACATACCGGTCAAAAAAGAAGTGAAAGCCACCGTGAGCGGTATCTATATCACAAAAGTTACCGGTGTACGCGGACCTCTTGAAAAACCGGAAGGTAAAAAGAGCTGGAGAACCAAATTAAAAGAAAAAGCAGCCCGCGCAAATAAAGAGCTGGGAAAAGAAAAGGCTGAACTTGAAAAAGAGAAAAGTAAGAAAAAGAAAAAATAAGTCATAAAAAAATACCACACAAACGTGCAGTATTCATAACACCATTAACAGCCACAGCAAACTGCTGTGGCTGTTCTTGTATTCTTTGCTGCTATGTGATAGTATGAAACCAATCGGACTTACAAATTATTACACCGGATTTTTCTCCTGACAAAATAAATAAAAAAATGTGTCTCCAATAATAACGCTGCAAGGGTAAAACAATATTTATAATACTGCAAAAAGCATGTTCTGCAATTCTTTTGAATTGTAAAACATGCTTTTTTCTATAGCTTTTTACGCTTTTGCTTTCGCTTCCCCTTCCGGGAAAATGATCTTATTGACAAAGAAAAATACGACCATTGAAACTCCGCCGTTTAACACGGTCGTTCCTATATTGTACAGCCAGTCCGGCACGAACATACCGGCTACTGCTACCCAGATACAGTTGATGGAGTTTACGATACAGGTCACGATGCAGAATGCGATCAGATACCAGAATGCCTGATACCAGATATTTCCCTTGCTGCGGAACACGAAAGTTCTCTGGATCGGGAAATTGATGCATTCTCCAATCACCATGGCAACCATGTATGCACAAAAATATGGAAGTCCACCGTGTGCGGCATCATAACCGATAATATTCCATTTGAATGTTTCTCCAAATAATGTGATGTCGATTCCCGGGAATCCAAAGTCAATGTTTGGAAGTCCGGCAAATGCGAGCGGCAGAAACAGTAACATCAGGTATTTAAATACCGTGATCAGGTTACTTACGATCACGAACAGACCGCCCTCCCGGACCCATTTGGAGGCTCCGGGATGTTTGTCTGCAAAGTTCTGCCATAGATTTTTTATACTACTCATTGTACGCTTTCACCTCTATGTATTGTAATCTCTGCAAAGTTCTGTTTTTATTCTGCTGATGTTTCATTTACGGTCTGTACCGGTTCTTCTGCTGCATCTTTTTTATATTTCCTGATCGTAAGAACCTCTAAGAAGATTACCAGTGCTCCAAGGATGATATCGATCACGATTGCAATGATCTGCCAGTTCATCAGACCTGTCTTTAAGTTTTCAGGATCATATGCACGGCTGTTTACAACGGTATACATGATATTTTTGGATGCCTGACGCATTACTTTTACACCTGTTGCGCTTGTGGTATCTGTCACATGGTTGGTCTCCGTATCGTATGCAACTAACATACAGTCTGTACCACCGCGGATACCCATATCAGAATCCATGTATCCATAAACACCGAAGTAATCCGTTAATACAAATCCACGGAAGCCCCACTCATCACGAAGTACAGTTGTCTGTAACGGATAGGTTCCGCCTGCCCACTGTGTACCGATATAGTTGAAGGAAGACATTACTGCTTTTGCTCCACCTTCTTTTACAGCGATCTCAAAAGGTTTTAAGTAAATTTCACGGATTGCCTGCTCATTTGACCATGTACATAACATTCCGGTACGGTTTGTTTCCTGGTCATTCAAAACAAAATGTTTGATATATGCGTAAACACCATATTTTTCAGCACCGATCACTGCGTTTGCAGCCATTTTTCCGGAGAGAACTCCATCTTCTGAATAATACTCAAAATTACGTCCTGCAAATGCATTTCTGTGCGTATTCATTGCCGGTGCATACCATCCGGAAACATCCATCTCATCTGCCATCTTACCGATGCTCTCACCGAAAGAAAGTGCAAGATCTTTGTTCCAGGTATTTGCGATCATAACTGCGGACGGGAATCCGATGGAACCTGTTCCTGTAAAGTTGTTATTGATGGATGCAGGTCCGTCACAGTCAACAGTCATAACTTTTCCAACACTTGATGCTGCAGATGTCTGATATCCGCCAAGAGCGATCATGGTATCCATATCAGAAACAGTCAGCTGGTCAAGCAGTGTATCCCATTTTTCATCATCATAGGAAAGACCACGCATATCAGCAAGTGTCATTCCATTTTTTGCACCCGTTGTCGGCATTTCATCAGAATCATTGTTATAGTTTGCCGGGTCATAGTTGCTGTTGTTTAAGAAATCAGCTTTCTCATCCTCTGCTAATGTAAAGTTTGTCGGAGCTGCTGTTGCTGTTGCATAGTTTGCAAATCCATCTGCTCTTGAAAGATATGTTGCATCTCCTTCTGCATATGCAAACTGATTCGTTGCAGCTGCATCATCCGTAGAACGTGCATTATTTTCATCATATACAACGGTATCTGCGACACTTACGGTCTTAGATTCGATTGCATTGTGTGAATCAGCATTGATGGAAATCTCATAGTCACCAGCCTCTAATACATAGCAGCCATTGCCGTAAGTATCATAAGAAGCCATATCTTCCTCTGAAAAACTTACTGTGATCGTCTGGGACTCGCCTGGCTCTAACACATCTGTTTTTGCAAAATCGATCAGGTTTGCAGATGCTTTTTCAATTCCACCGTTTGTATATGGCGGATTGTAATATACCTCTACCACATCTTTTCCTGCGGCAGTTCCATTGTTTGTTACGGTAACATCAAAGGATACTTTACCGTCTGCTACGGTAACATCTCCCATCTTCTGTTCAAAATCTGTATAAGAAAGTCCATATCCAAATGGGAACTGAACCGTCTTATCATAGTCGATCAGACCTTCCACTGCTGCTGTCTCATAGAAACGATAGCCAACATAAATGCCTTCTACATAGTTGACAAAAGATGGAATTGTTGCTTCTTCTTCGCCTGTTCCGAAGTTTTTGGATGTAGCGGCAAACTCATCCATATTGTCATACAGGAAGTTTCCAAAGTTGTTATAAGTCGGTGTTGCTGTCAGATCATATACAAATGTATCGCTGGTTTTTCCGGATGGATTTACTGTACCGGCTACGACAGCACCAAGAGACTCAAATCCGGACTGGCCTGTTCCAGGACACCAGATTGCACCCTTGATCTGTTTATAATCATTTAAGAATCCAAGTTCCATGGTGTTTGCACCGTTATATACAACAACGACATTGTCAAAGTTGGCACAAACAAGGTCTAACATATCTTTTTTCTGTCTGGCTTAACTGTAAATAATGTTCACCAGCTTCAAAATCTTTGTAATTTTCAGAGTTATCTGTGTAAGTTACTTTGCTTACATCAGTTGGAAGGTCTGCTCCCTCACCACCAACACGGGTAATTACTACCATTGCTGTATCAGAAAACTCTTTTGCATTGTTGATCAGTTCATCACTGTAAGAATCTGCTGTCGGCTCCGGTAATGTCCAGTCCTGTGCCCACATACCAACTTCCGGTCTGTCCTCACGGTATGCTTTGTAAAAATCAGTCAGTTCCGTATTGATCTTGTATCCGGCATCCTCAAGACCACCAAGAAGTGTTGTTGTCTCATATGCATCAGATAATGCTCCGGATCCGGTACCACCATAACAAGGATTTGTAGATGCCCATCCAAACACGTTGATATTCTGTGTATTTGTAAGTGGCAGGATATTGTCCTCATTTTTTAATAAAACAATACCTTCATCTGCGATATCCTCACAGAGTGCTGTTGCCTCATTTGAGGTCTCCTCTGTAATCGTACCATTACCCATTGCAAGTGAGATCATACTTGACATCGGGATAAAGCAGATCAGATTGATAATCACAACTGCTGCCATAAGGAATGCGATCCATGCTTCCTTTCTCACCAGTTTCTTTACCGGTTTTTTCAATTTCATGCATGCCACAGTTACAATAATCGCGATTGCCAGTGCAATGCCAAGCGCAATCAGGTATGGCTTACAGGAATTGAGAACGTTGATCACGTCATCCATGTTAATTGCTAACATTTCTAAATCCTCCCTTGTTTTCCGAAGGAAAATGCAATTTTACAATGTAAAATTTATCTGCTGACGAGCAGAGGATTTTCCTCCCTTGTTTTCTTTATCCGTTTCGGATCTTGTAACTGTATCCTACCATACCACACGTCCTTTGGTAAAATCTTCACAATCTGCACTTTTTGCATAAACTGTTTTGCATGTTGGAAGTTTTGGACAATAGGGCAGAAGGAAAATAAATATTTTCGCCCTCCCATTGAACCGTACGTACGGGTCTCGTATACGGCTCTACAATTTATATTCCAACTTTAACTAAGTAATAGGATAAGGGATTGAGCAGACCAGCTCCATCTTTTATCCTATTCTTCCTGCTCAGGAGTCCGGTTATCTTTTCATGGAAAGAACCGGAATTGGATGCCTGCTTTACCCATTTGTCAAACAGGGAAGTAGCAATGTCATATTCACGGCAGATATCGCATCTGCGTTTGCCGGAACAATATAGTTCCACCAGTTGCTGTTTAAATTCATCGGTATATTTACGAGGTTTTCTTCGTTGTTTTGGTTCGGTCATAATGAGTGCTCCTTTGTGTATTTATTACAGATTATATGACCTAAAAAATCTGTCCAGTTAATTGTAACCTATCCAAACTCTTGATTTACAATTTCGGTTTACGTTTACGATTTGGGCTTCGATTTGGTTTACAATCTTACCCACCTAATCGCCTTATCAAGTTTCTGTTCGTAGGCTCAAGAACTTTGCTACACCACTTCCTCCATCCATACCGTTACTGATACCGACTTGTACTTCGCTACACTTGGCGGTTAATACCCGTGACTGGACTTGCCCCAGTAAGATTAGTGCCATGCTCGGCACAAACAAAACGAGACATCCGTAAAAGTCTCGTTTTGATCTGTTATTTGAAAATAATTCTGATAAAACAACAAATTCTTTGCCCAGCTTCTTAATCAAACAGAGGATGTTTCCATGTAGAAACATTCTGATGTCCTGCGGACAATGCTCCATCTACCGGAATGGCTGCCCCTGTAATATAGCGTGCCAAATCACTTGCAAGAAACAGTGCCAGATAGCCACATTCCTCCGGATTTCCCATACGTCCTGCCGGACAGTCTTTTGCGAAGAATGTCAATGCCTGTTCCGGCGCATTTCCGAAAATAGAAGTTTTGGTATATCCCGGACAGATTGCATTTACAGTAATTCCATAAGGTGCATAATCAAGTGCAGCCACCTTTGTCATACCTACAACGCCATGCTTCGTTGCAGTATAAAGTGCCTGCCCACGCTGCGGTATGATTCCTGCAATTGACGCGACATTTATCAGAAATCCTCCTGGCTGTGGGATTTAAAAATAGCTTCTGCCCCATATTTCATTCCTGCAAAACACCTTTACTGTTGAGTGCAAAATCTTGTCATAATCTTCCATTTCATATTCATGCAATGGACTGCCTCCTGCCCGATACCGGCATTGCTTACGATCCCGTCTAATTTTCCGTAATGTTCTACGGTTTTGTCGACCAGATTTTAATCTGACTTACATCACTGCAGTCCGTCTGTATAAAACCGCATCCCCGCCATCTGCACAAATTGCGTCTGCCACTGCCTGTCCCTGTTCTACACTTCTGGCCGCGCAGACTACTTTCATACCGTTTTCTCCAAAATTTTGCAATTGCCTCACCAATACCTCTGCTTGCACCTGTTACAATAGCTACTTTTCCTTTTACACTTGAAAATCCATTTTATTTCATCCTTCCTTTCTCTGCTATTTATGCTGGCACCCTGTGTTCTTCTTTTAACCATTCTACTTCGTCATAAATTGTCTCAGCAAAGGTCTTGTCTGATAACCAAGTTCTCTTTGCTTTGCTGCTGTCATATGCATTATTTCCCCATTACAATACTGTTCAATAAAAGTCGATACCGGTCCACCGGCATAATCATTCGGTCCACATATACCTGTAGGATATACTACGCACGCCTTTAATCCTTCTTCTTTTACTGCATCAAATACTAACTGTGTTGCCATAGCTTTTGTTTTTCCGTAATATCCAACTATTTTATCCAGATCAAATTTTTCCGGTTCTCTCATAAGCTGCCCGTGCGGAAGCTCTGCCACCGTTCCTGTCGAACTGACATATACAAGTTTTTCCACATTTTTTTTCAGGCAGAGATCAATAACGTTTCTGGTTCCCTCAACATTAACCCGATATACCAGTTCACTGGGTTCTTCCTTTAAATACACAATACTTGCACAGTGAATACAAACAAGTTGTTCCTTTTCCACATCAAAAAAATTTTCCAAAGAAGTCTTATCTGTCAAGTCACCATACACGATTTCTACTCCTTCCGGAATGTGCTTGACAGCCTTATCCCTTCAACACGAGTCCTCGCACCCGGCATCCTTTTTCAACTAACTGCCTGGCAATATTATTCCCAAGAAAACCAGCCGCACCTGTCAATAAATAGATTCTGCTATCCTCCATCCTGATATTCCTCCTTCTTTTCCTGTTCTTTGCATACCTTAACAAAGGAAGATAAACGCAGTATAAACTTTTTCAAATTAATTTTAAAATATAGTGACAGTGGTTCCCTTTCCCAATGTACTTTCCACCCATATGGTTCCCCGCTAAGCTCCACAATGCGTTTAACTATTGGCAATCCCATACCAAATCCACTGGTTTCGTGGGACGCATCCCCCTGATAATAACGTTCAAACAAATGCTGCTTTGTCTGCTCATCCATCCCCTGCCCCTCATCTCTCACAGTAATCCATAGATCATCCTGTGTTACCTTTCCTTCTACAAAGACAAGGTTTCCTTCTGATGAATATTTTCTGGCATTGTCCAATAAATTTACCCAGACCTCTTTCATTAATTCCTCATTGCCATAGAACTTCATTTCTGGCAGCTCAGCTTCAAGCTGAATATTTTTTTCTTCAAAAGATGGCATCAGTAATATCGCGCAGTCACGGATTTGAGAATCAAGCCGGAACTCTTCTTTTTTCCGAAGTACTTCCATATGATCCAGTTTTGATAACAACAGCGTATTTTGCGATAACTGTGCCAGTCTCCCAGCTTCCTCCGCCATGACATTCAGATATTCTTTTTCCTCTTCTCTTGTAATTTCATTATGCTGCAGATATTCTGCCATTCCCTTTATTGAGTGAATCGGTGTCTTAAATTCATGCGAAAAATCCTTCATAAATTGTTTCTGCTGCTCATCTGCATTTTTTAATTCTCTTACCATCTGGTTAAAATTCTCATATATGACTTTATATTCACCAGAATTTTCTATGGGAATCTCCACATCTAACTTTCCGTTTGCCACATCTTCCATTCCATTTAAAAGTTTTTCCATCCTGTGGTACAGCATAACTGAAATTATCGCAATCACGATTCCACATAAAGATCCCATAATCTGATAAATTGCCACACTCCAGGCAAACACATTATCACCTGCATGACCGTAATAATAAAACCTGATTGCCATCGTAAGCAGATACGATACAACGGAAAAAAAAGTAACAATAAAAGCTAATACGATTGCCCAGCGAATGGTTCCTATTTTCTTGTTTCTTTTTGCCCCGTTACTCATTCAGTTTCCCTCTATAACCCAATCCACGAATCGTAACAATTTCAAATTCATTCCAGTCTGCAAATTTCTTTCTCAGACGGTTGATATGTGTTCTTACCGTTGTCTCATCTGAATTTGAATCATATCCCCAGATATTGTCTAAAATCTGGGATACCGTAAAAATTTTATTTGGATATGAAAGCAGTTTAAATAGTAATTCAAATTCCTTTTTCGGCAATGTTATCTTCTCTTCCCCTCTTACTACCATGTTGAAATCCTCACTGATTACCACATCTCCAATAATAATCTGTTTTTCATTGCTTATCTTTGCCCTCCGGAGCAATGCCCTGATCCGCCACTGTAATTCCTCATAGTTCACGGGTTTCGTCATATAATCATCAATTCCAATAGCAAATCCCATTTTTTTGTCCTGCCATTCTTTTTGCTGTTAAAAGAAGAACCGGTGTGTTCTTATCCATCATCCGGAACTGCTCCACAAATTCATAGCCATTCATTTTGGCATCATAACATCTGCAATGATCAGATCTACTGACTGATGCTTTAACAGTTCCATTGCCTCCATTCCATCCGATGCTTCTACTACCTGATATTCGTTTCTCAAATGCAGTTTTGTCACCAGTCTTGCGCTGCTGTCATCTTCAATAATTAATACCTTCACCATATATTTCTCCTGTAAAGCAAAACTTGGCATCAGAAATATCTGATACCAAGTCTCCCATTCCGTTATTTTGTCATTTACAATGAATATCTTCCTGAATCTAACACTTCTCTTCTTCCATCGGGTAAAATCACCTCTGCATGCGTATTTGACGGGATTTCAAACTCATATGTGACTTTGTCCCCATCATATTTCCAGCCGCTTTCAATTCTGCCATATGGCGACTGATAGGAAGCCTTCGCATAGCCAAGGACTTTATCGGGATGCGGACAGATTCTGATTTTTCCATCTGAAACCTGTATTCCGCATACGGCATCCAGGATCCATCCACATATTGCGCCATAAGAATAATGATTTAGCGATGCCTTTACCTCGCCCTTTTCATTAATACCATCCCATGTTTCCCAGATCGTTGTAGCTCCTTTTTTCACCTCATAAAGCCAGCCCGGTCTTGTATCCTGCAGCAGCAGCTTATATGCAGTGTCCTCATATCCGTAATCACACAGTACCCTTGTCAGATTCGGGGTAGATAAAAATCCGGTATTTAAATGATATCCACATTTTTTTACCAGTTTATCCAGATCGGCTGCTGCCTGCCTTGCCTCATCCCCATCTAAAAGTCCAAACGCAAGTGCCCTCACATAGTCAGCCTGTCTGTCTGAAGAGATCTTTCCATCCTCCGTTGCTGTAAAACGCCATGCCTTCTTTGCCATCTCTGCGGTTTTGCTGTAATAAGCAGCGTCATCTTCTTTTCCGAGAATCGCTGCGATCTCTGCTAACATCCGTCCTGAGTATGCAAAAAATGCTGTGGCAACCTTACCCTGTGGTGTGCGCATAGCGGAAGTACTTTCCACATCAGGCTCACACCACTCACCATAATCTACTCCTGTTTCTATCGTATATCTGCGGTATGGATTTCTCTTAAACCTCTTTACAGGATTCACTGGCAACTTTTTTGCACGCTCTTCGAGAAATGCATACCACTTCTTCATCATCTCATAATTTTCGGATAAAATCCTTTCATCACCATACCGCCTGTACATCTCATATGGAACAATGATACATGCGTCCCCCCAGCCTACGGAACCGGCAAGAAGCCCCGAGAAGAATGACGGATTGTTATTCTTTGGTGCAATATTTGCAATTTTCCCATCATCAAACTGGGATACTCTGCACTCTGCAAGCCATTTTCTCATTACCGGGTAAGCATCCATAAGGTACAGTCCTGTATGGGCAAACACCCCCATATCCCCGGTCCAGGCCGCCCGCTCTCTCGTAGGACAGTCGGTAGGGACATCACAAAAGTTCGATTTCTGGCTCCAGATACTGTTTTGTACCAATCTGTTAACATCGTCATTTCCACACGCAAACATTGTCAGTGTATCCATCTTTGAATACACTGCGATCGCAGTAAATGATGCATCTGAGAGGTCAATCACGGTATCAGCCTTTGCATATCGGAATCCCCATATAGAAAACTTTGTCTTATAGTGATTTTCTCCCTCTGCACATGTATATACTACCTGCTGCTTCGTGCCGCCTTCTTTATGACGTTTTCTGTCCTGAAAATTTTCCTGCGTGAAATTGCCATTCTCATCTAAAGTCTCTCCATGTGTCAGGACAATTTTATCTCCCTCATGGGCATTCAGCGTAAATTCTACATATCCTGCAAGGTTCTGTCCAAAATCTATGACAGTCTCCCCATTTGGTGTCGTTATAATCTTTCCCTTAAAATGCTCCATTTCACATACCGGAACACAATCAGAACATATCAGCTGATCAAAGGAAAAATCTTCCACCTTTACCGCATGATACCCTGACACCACAGCCAGCCTTGCATCAACAACCTCTCCCTGCTGCATGTCGTTTTCACGTATAGAGCCATTTTGTGAAGCTTCCCAGGTTTCATCCGAAACGCATACTGGCGCCCCATCTATCTCAAGCTGAAACAGCAGTGCAATATCTGTGCCATAAATATTCCTGTCTCCGTCTACTCCTGAGACACTTCTGTACCAGCCATCACCAAGGATCACTTCTACTTCATTTCTGCCCTCACATAAAAGTCCTGACACATCATAGGTCTGGTATGCAAGCCTCTTATCATAATTATAGCTGCCCGGTGCAAGCACAAAATCGCCTGCTCTTTTTCCGTTGATCCAGACTTCATATAAACCATGGGCAGTTACATACAATCTTGCACTTTTATTCAGGTTTTCCGCATCACATTGAAAATGTGTTCTCAGATAACTCGCTGGTTTGTGTGCCTCCGGATCACATTCAAGCTCTGGATTGATCCATTTTGCCCTCCAGTCAGCTTTATCTGACAGCCCCATTTCAAAAAAGGCTTCCGCACTCCACTCACCGGCTTCCTTCTTTTCGTCCCATAAACGTATTTTCCAGAATATCCGCTGTCTGCTTTTCAGCTCAAACGGACAGGATGCATGCATACTGTCCGACTCTACCCGGCTGCTGTCCCAAACCACACCATTTTCATCCATAGCCACGATCTGATATGCAGTCTGTCTCCTGCCATCTTCACAGTTCCATGACAGATACGGCTCCTTACTATCAATTCCTATGGGATTTATCATATGTTCTGTTCTTAAATTAATTGCCCGCATAATTTTTCCTCTGGTATATTTAAACTGTTCCAACGTGTTCATTCATAAATTTTGCAGATGCCTCAAATGATCTGATCGGCGACTTATCTATCCAGTTTTTGTGACTTTCCAGCACGACCGCTTCCACGCCTGCCGATAATGCCTGCCCGCATAACGCTTCAAGATTCATGTTGCCATATCCCAGTTCGCAGCTGTCTGACTTAAGAATCGGTGTCATCATTGGCTTTGTAAGCTTTGTGCCCCTGTCATTAATGTGGTACAGCTTCATTCTGCTGCCCAGCATTTTCATAACATCCAGCGCGTACACACCAGCCTCTGTCGGCCAGTAGGAATCAAACTCAAAACCTACATACTCCGGGTCTGTATTTGCGATGATATATTCATACGCATTCTGTCTGCCATCCACCTTCTGGAATTCGTAATTATGATTGTGGTATAAGAGACTGATACCCTCTGCTTTCAGTTTTTTCCCGGCTTCATTGAGCCTTTTACACAAGTCTGTAACCTGTGTCTTATTGCGGTAATCAAAGCGGTACATTCCCGTGATAACAATATTGGCGGTATTGTATTTTTCTGCTTCCCTCACTGTCTTGGCAAGTTCTTTTTCTATACCACCTAAATCCTTATGCAGACTGACAACAGAAAGTCCTGCCTCCTTCACCAGCTTTGCCCAGTCAAGATTGCCTCCTTTTCCTGTAGGCATGCCCGCAGCCATCGTGAGCATCCGCACCATAAATGGGGTAGGATTAACCATAAAGCTGTTTAGTTCGATTCCATTATATCCGGCATTTACCATCGCCTGCAGTGTCTCTTTTGCCTTTGCTTCACTGCCTGTCACTGTTCCAAGCATAATCTGTTGTACTGCTTTGATCGCCATGAATTTTCTCCCTGTCTTTCTTATCTTACAAATTTTCTACAAACTGAAGTTTTCCTTCTGTAATTCCATTTTCATTAAATGTATCCACTCTTACATAGTAAGATTCTCCGTCAACAAGAGCTCCTATTCTCTTTTTCGTATCATATGTGAGATAGCTGTGATACAGCTTATCCGGTTTAAGTCCCCAGAGAATATTGTATCCTGTCGTCCCATCCGCTTCATCCTTCTCCTGTGAATCAATCACAATCTCCATGTCTATTCCGGAAATTCTTGCTGCTTCATATGATGCCTGTTCCGGCAAACTGCCTGCACCTTTACCGAACACTCTGAGTCCACTGATACAAGGCTTTTGACCGTAAGGCACTTTCATATCAGACAATCTTATGTAACGAACCTCCATGCCATTCTCATATACTAAGAAGTCATGGCTTAAATCCGTATCTGCTTTTGTCTTATCTTCTAATACAAAGAAATTTTCACCATCCACAGATCCCTCTAAAAGATACCGCGTAACAAGATCTGCTTCCTCAATATATCTCGCCTGTGTCGTCCCTCTGATCTGGCCGGGAACAGGAATATGGATTTCATCATCCGCAAAATTAATCTGGATCGCATGCACATCCATAGCTTTTCCCAAATCCATCATCAGCCATTCTTCCCGGTCGGATGACGAAGCCTGCCACCAGTTTTGCGCATTTTCATTCGCTGCAAGCTGTGGTGCATGCCCCTCCGTATATGATGATGCTGACATTTCTTTCTTATATGATAACAGCATCCAGTGTGGATTTTCCCATATATCCTGTTCTTTCCCGTCAGACACGCCAATCGGCCAGTCCCCATACCTCTGATTACAGCACAGCTCACCTTCCTCATCATATGCAGCCTTCCAGATGCCGACTCTTCTCTCAAAATCATGATTTACGCTGATTCGCATTGTAGCCGCATGCCACAGATTCCCCTTATAGTCCTCCATCGTAGAACCATGACCGGCACCTGGCATAAATCCACCCGGATGATAGGAATATGGATTATTTTTTGCCGGTGTGAATGGTCCTAACGGCTTGTCTGAGACATATACTCCATCTCCATAGGTATTATACTGTGTACCTGCAAAGGCATACTGCAGATAATATCTGCCGTCATGTTTATCCATCCAGGCACCCTCAATATAGGGCTTATCTGTGAACATTCCCCTGATCATCGGGATATACATTTGCGGGATCTGCTCCACAGGTGTCCCCTGGGATTTCATGAAATTGTCAAAGCAGGCATCCACTTCTTCCTCTGAACGTGGCAGCTCACTGTTATCATCACCAATCCGCTCATATCCATATTTATAAGGATCGGCATATATCAGTTCTTTTTTCTCTCCCTTTGGATTCATGGTCTGTGGGTCTAACTCCACTCCCCACATAGGGGTCTCATTTGAACAGCCCCAGTAAAAATAAACCTTTCCATCATCATCCACAAACAGATTCGGATCCCAGAAATCAAAGGTTCCCTCTATCTTCTCATATGGTCCGTTTAAGATATCTTTTGTGCGGTACCTGTCGCATTTTTCCCCTTTTTGAGGCACAGAAATATACATACTCTCCCATCACACGCACATCCGGCGCATAATCATACAATGGAAGTTCTGATGGCAGTTTATGATTTTCCCATTTTACCAGATCATCCGAAACCCATACACCAAGAGTCATGGATGCAAATATGTAATATCTGCCTTTAAACGTTATCATGGATGGGTCTGCTGCTTCGCGGCAGACAGCAATTCCGTTTTCCTCTGATCCGCATTGAACTGATATCTGTAATTTATATTTACCGGATTACAATAATACTTCATTTATTTTCCCTCCATATATTTTCCAAGTTATAGTTGTCCCAGAAAATAGAGACTCTTTTCGGCATACGCTTCATGGTGGATCTGTCTACTGCTATCAGTCCGAATTTCATTGAAAAGCCCTTTGCCACTCAAAATTGTCCAGCAGCGACCAGTGGCAATAGCCTATCACCGGTATATGATCCGCAATACATGCTTCCACTCCCTTTGCTGCCTCATCAATAAATGCAACCCTTCTGGTATCGTCCTCTGTTGCTATGCCATTCTCTGTGACCATGATCGGCATATTTTTCTTCCCAGCTTTTGTATACTCCTCATGCACTCTTCTGATCACATGTTCCAATGCCTGTGGATAAAATTCATACTCCATCTGTGTAATCTCTGCCCCTCAGGCACAGGACATATTCCATCTGGTCCAATAAGGCTTCTGGTATAATTCTGAAGTCCAAAAATCATCATCCTTTATATAGGGAAGATAATGTGTAAATTCCTCCTCCCACTCATGCTTTGCAGCTGCATCTCCACCATCAACAGCCTGAATATCATGAAGTGACAATGACAATCCTATCAAAAGTTCTGGATGAACCTTTTCATCGCATCTCTTGCAGCCTGATGCGCACGCATTACAAGGATATCTCCTTCTGGTGTTCTTGCACTGACAAAGATCTGCGGTTTTTGTTCCAAAAATTTTTGTTTTCAAATCCTGCCAGAACATATTTTTCAGCATTTTATTAAAATTCATGCCAACCTGAGCGGTGCCTTCCATGTTCTTATCTTTTTATTCTTTTTCCTTCCCTGCGCTTTGCCATCATCTGACGCTTATAACGCTCGGCGATCGCAGCTACCTGAAGTCCCATATTGGCTTCGTTTATTGTGATAACGTAATGCATGAGATCTCCAAGTTTTTCTGCCACATATGCACAATATCCTGCAAAATATTTTACTGTTGACTCACTTTCCCATCCGCCTTTTGTATCAGCCATACTGGTGATGTAAAATGCATCATGGTAACAACCGGTTCTATTCCATGATCCTGCAGCATTTGAGCACCTTTCTGTAGTGCTCTGTTTCTGCTTCATCAAATTTTCCCTCTTCCGGCTCTATACGTGCCCACTCTATGGAAAACCGATAAGTATTCAGCCCCGCCTCTGCCATCAGACGGATATCCTCCTCATAACGGTTATAATGGTCAACTGCGTTTAAAGATGGCTCATTAAAGTTCGTATGCTTTAAGTGCTCCATTGCCCAGTAATCACTGTTTGTATTGCTGCCCTCTACCTGGTGCGCCGCAGTTGACGCACCAATCATAAATTTGTCTGGAAATCTGCTCATTTCATCTGACCTCACTTCACTGATCTCTCTCTTTATCCCCGCCCATAATTTTCCACGCAAAACCTTATTTCTTCGGAATCTTTCCAAGCGCTGCTGCAAGCATCTTCGCCTGCTCCCCTCAGCATCGATTCCTCCCTGTGCCAGAAGCTTCTTTAGCGGCTGTCTGGCAATCATTGCCATCATTGTCTCTGGTATCTTTACATCCTTACCCATGCCGCCGGCCACTGACCCCTGCATCTGCTTCATCATCTGCGCAAGAAGTGCCGCTCCCGCCGGTACAGCCTGAATCTCTGCCATTGTGCTGTTTAACGAGAGATATCCGCCTTCTTCCTTTTCAGACTCTTCCTGTGGTTCTTCAAACCAGTTACAAACCTTTGTGGCATCCATAAAATACGCCGGATTTGGTTCACTGACCTTTTGGATCGTCATTTCATCGCTTAATGCCTCATGATCTGTACAGACAGCTTTTATCGTATGCTCTCCACAGATTGGAACCTCAAATTTAAATATATGCTCACCTTCCTGCTCCCCAAAGAGTTTTCCATCTACATAGAGGGCTATCCGTTTCTGGTTAGAGTAAACCTTAATCTCTGTGACCGGTTCTATACGGTCTGCATATCTCCTGCCGCAAAGATGAACGAACGGTTCATCGCTCCACCATGCCTTGTAAATATAGTAAGCATCCTTTTTCTCTTTTCTGTCAAAGGTGATAAGTCCCTTGTGATTTTTACCAGGGTCGCCCGCCTCATCCCGTCCTGCAGCGGCAAATTCAAACATATTCCATACATAGGTGCCCCACAGGTATGGTCTTTTAGAAATCATCTCAAGCATATGCTCATGGTACACTGCCATATAACTTTCTGTATAATCACCTTTTTGCGGCTTTGGTGACTGCAATGTAATTACAGAATCAGCGCCATACTCTGTCAGTCCGATCACCGTATCCGGATGTTCTTTGTGGAACTGGTCAAAAAATGCATCATTGTCTTCCATCTCCCCCACATACCATCCATAGTAGAGATTATAGCCTCTGATATCCGGGAGACTTACAAGCGGACTGTCTGTCTCAAGCATGAACAGATTTGCCATTGCAGATACGCGGCTCTGATCCATTCTGTGAATCAGATCGTTTAATATTCTATGATTTTCTAACAGATCCTCCGTTACCCCCTGTAAAGATATTTCATTTGAGATAGCCCAGCAAATAATAGACGCATGATTATAGTTCTGGACAATCAGTTCTTTCATCTGTGAGATCGTGTTTTCTCTTCCACCATCCATATGTACTGTGATATACGGTATCTCAGCCCATGCCACAATTCCTTTTTCATCGCACAGATCATAAAAATACTGGTCATGCTGATAATGTGCAAGCCGGATTGAATTAGCTCCCACTGACAATATCAGCTCCATATCTTCCTCATGCATCTCTTTTGTAAGTGCATTTCCAACGCCCATCCTGTCTTGATGGCGTGATACTCCCCTGAGCGGATAGCTCTCTCCATTCAGGAAAAATCCTTTTTCAGGGTCAAAGTAATAGCTCCGGCATCCAAATTTTGTGGTAACTTCATCAATTATATCACCGTTTTTCTTAAGTTCTGCCGCCGCTGTATATAAAAATGGATCTTTTAATCCATTCCACAGATGGGGATCATCCAGGATGATCGTTCCTGTATAATGTCTGATTCCACAAAGTGCGTCCTCATCATAAATTGTCTGTGTGTCATCTTCCGGGATATCAAGTGTTACACTCTGCAAACCAGAATCTCCATTTACCAAGACACTGACCTCATCTGCCTCACCATGTACATATGCATCAAATCTGACCTCTGCGCTGCCATCCTCTTTCATTTCCGGTGTCACATAAAAACCTTTTCCACCATAATAATCAAGGTCAAAATGTTCCTTTGGCACTGTGATAAGCCTCACATCCCTGTATAAGCCGCCATAAAATGTAAAATCTGCTTTCTGTGGGTATACATGGTCATTTGGGGAATTGTCCACCCTGATTTCAAGCTCATTTTCATCCATAAGTCCATCTGTCAGATTTACATGATATGTAGAATAGCCTCCGTCATGTGACGCAAGCTCCTTCCCATTCAGGCTTACCTTTGATGATGAGTTTGCTCCGTTTATTTCAAGATATAACTGCTCTCCATCCTGAAGTTCCGGTTTTGCAAATTTCTTTGTGTAAATACACTCTCCTCTGTAATAATCGGATGCGCTCTGTCCATCTGCTGCATTCCAGGTATGCGGAAGAGTCACTTTTTCGGTGACTCCCTCCTTTTCAAATATATAATTATCATTAAATAAATTTATTTTTCTCATATCGCACATGCTCCTTTAGTCATTTTCTTTCATCGCACTCTTCTTTGCCGCTATCCTCTTTTGTACCTGAACCATTTCCTCTTTTGTAAGTTTACAGTTCTTCATGGCTATCAGTGTTACGATCCAGCCAAGTATCGGCAATCCAAAGTATACGATCATTGTCACCACAAAAATAGGGGTTGTAAGCGGCTCGTTCGGCTGTGGCATGGTATTTGTATATCCGATAATCGCCACGGCACCGGTTGCAATGAGTGCTGATAAGGAAGAAATCAGTTTATCAATGAAACTGTAAGTACCTGTAACAACGGCTGGTACATATCTGCCACTTCTGTCAAGCTCATAATCAATAATATCTGCCATAAATGATGCATCCGCTGTGGTAACACACATTCTTGCTCCGTTTAATATCAGCGTAAGCACAACATACGCTATCATTGTAAATCCAAATGTAGAGATTGTATTTGGATCAATTACAATGAAGAAAACAAGTAATATCACTGCAACTGCCATACATACCTTTGTCCATGTCACAATCGCATTTTTGCTTCCATATTTTCCTGCATATCTGGCTCCAAATCCTGCAAATACAATGGATGGAAGCATACTTATCACAGAAAGCATGGTGGCAAGGCTCATGTTACCAATGATAATACCAAAGAGCATTGTTGTGATCACTGCCTGGGCTGCTGTCTGCTGTGCTATCTTATCAGATGCCTGGGCTGCAATGTATGCCTGTAACGGCTTATTTTCTTTTAACACCTCAAGCATATCCTTCATTTTTAATGGTTCCTGTTTCCTGATTCCTAAATAGTACTCAGGCTTATCATATTCTGAGATGCCAATACATACAAGTACTATGCCAGCTGCTGCTACAAGCATACAGACCCGGACTGCCGCTGACAGAAAATCCTGATTGTATGTACCACCAAATTTTGGAAGTAATACCATGTTAAGTACAACTGTCATAACCATAGGCACCATATAATTAAATGCAGTCTGCCATACTCCAATCATAGGACGCTGCTTTGGGTCATTTGTCATAATTGCCGGTAATGTCTGTGCTGTTATATTTGTAATTGTATATCCAATTACATAAATAACATAAAGCAGTGTAAATACAATGATTCCATGTCCCTTTGATGAAAATACATCAAACATGGCAAGGAGTGCGATTGCTTCAATCAAAAATCCTCCGATGATAAGCACTCTGAGTCTTCCAAATTTTGTGTTTACCTTGTCGTAGATAAGCGCAAGTACCGGATCTGTAAATCCATCAAAAATACGTGTACACGTCAGAATAACACCTACAACAGCTGTTGATATTCCATATCCAACACTGGCACTGTAGCTTGCCATGCCAATTAAAGAATAAACCGTCATTCCTACCATTGCATTACACGAATACAAAATAATCTGCCATAATTTTGCATGACGGTATTGTACCCCGTCAATTTCACTCTGTGTTAATTTCTTTTCCTTTCCCATAAGAACCTCCATATATCTTTTGCATGAAAGATGTTTTGTTATCTGTATTTACATTAACATATAAGCCGTGATATAGTTAGAATATATTTGATATAAATAGCGTTATTTTGATATACATAAAACGCATTTCACTTTCTGTGGTGGTACATGACCGGAGGATATAGTGTGAAAAATAAGATTTTTCACACGCAAGATTTGTGCTTGCGCACAAACTTGAGATGCGCAAAAGGCAGCGCAAGAATGAGGATTATCATGGATGAAAAAATTTTTATGAGATTTATAACAAACATACTGGGGATCAGAATCTGTAGTATTTCGAATGATCATGCCTCTCTTGATTCATTTGAACAGCAAAATTGCTTTGAAAAAACACTTCAGCCGATGTACACCGCAGAATATCTGCATTATCTGCTGGAAAATGCAAAAAAAGAAGTATTTTATGAGATTACAGACTATCTGAATACAAATCTGGTTCTATTTTGTTTTGACAATGTGTATTACCTGTTGGGACCCTATGTAAAAAATACTTTTTCATCACAGGAAATGCAGGAATTATTAGCATCTCACAAACTACCTGCAAGCATTCTGCTGCCACTGAAACTATACTATGATCAGTTTCCACAGCTCAGCTATTCCATGATCCACGGTACTGTACTTGCTGCCATGCGTACCTTTATCCCAAATACACCTGAATTTTCTTACAGAAAGCTGACCGGATTCCATGAGGAGATCAAGACAGATAAGCTGCTTTTAGAATCCAATAACACCTATTATCAAATCATAGACAGATATGAAACGGAAAACTATTTTCTCAGAAAAATATCCGATGGGGATGTAGACGGAGTCCGTATGGCTTTTGAGAGTATCGCAAGCAATTACTATGCCAACACCTCTCAATCGCAGCGTTCTCTATATTCTACTGACTGGAATGGTTTTGCCATCCTTAGAACGCTTGCAAGGAAAGCGGCTGAGGCCGGTGGCTGCCCTGTGGTAAAAATAGATGAAATAGCACAAGAAAGTATCCAGAAATTTGCCTCCGCAAGAACCGGATCTGAACTGGATAAGATTCAAAAAGATATGCTGATCAGACTGACCCAGGCTGTTCATGATACAAAGCATATGTCACAATACTCTCCCGTTATCCGAAATGTACTAAACTACATCTCCATCAACTATTCACAGGACATTTCCCTGCACGAATTATCGGATACAAATCATGTAAGCGAAGAACACCTGTCCCGTCTGTTTAAAAAGAACTGGGTATCACCCTGACCGCATATATAGCAGATTTACGCACAAAAAGCTGCCGAACTCTTAAAGACCTCCATGCTTTCTGTTGCGGAAATTGCAATGTATGTAGGATATCCTGACAGCAATTACTTCGTGAAAGTATTTAAAAGCGATATGGGATGACACCATCCGCATATCGCTCGTACTAGCTTTTTTTTCATATAAAAATTCTTCTGGCAGTTTAACATGAAAGTCTTCGCAAGATGACGGAAATTATCCGGTGTGATGGTCTGCAGCTTATCCGGTCTCATGGAAAGCATTTTACCAGAATCTCCGCAGATTTTTCTGCGGTGTGCATCAGACCAAACGTCAGGTCAAAATCTTCCCCGGCTGCAAACATGCCATGATGTGCCCAGATTGCAAGGTCATATTTTTCATCAGTTCACTGGTTGCAACTGCGATCTCCTGCCGCCCGGTACCATCCATGGGACCACGCCGATGCCTGCCGGGAATACGACCGGACATTCGGTTGCCATCTCCCAGAGTTCTCTCGTAAACACTTTATCTTCCAGCGGCAGAACAAATGTCAGCGCAATGATGTTCGTGTGTGTGCATGGTATACGACACGGTATTTCGGGTTCTGCAGCTTCTTCACTTCCAGATTCATCAGATGGCTTGGCAGTTCTGAAGTCGGTCTGCCGCCGTTTACCAGACCCCATACGATGCGGTAATTTTCGCCTTTTCATCCAGTTCGATCATACAGATGGAATCTTCCGGTTTAATGATGACGTTGCGGAAATATTTGCCGCTTCCGGTCACAAGAAAATATTCTCCCGCCAGATTTGGAACGGACGTTCCGATCGGCTGCCACTCTTGCCTCAAAGTTTTCTTTACGGATTCTACTTCCTCCGGTTTGACGCGATAGGACAGATTTCCGCCGTTTCTCTCATGCCATCCCTGCTCCCATCCGTCGTTCGCCATACGGATAAATCCTCTTACAAATTCTGCATCTAAAATTTCATGTTCGTTTCCTCTTCTCTGTAATTTTCAGGTATTCACAAATCCCCGTCTGATTTGCTATATGCTATTTTTCAGCTATGCTATTTTTTCAGCTATGCTCTCTTTACTAACACTTCGCGCTCATACTTTTCAATCTCATCATAGAAATGAAGATCATCACACACGCCTTCCCTACGGCAGTATTCTTCCCAGACTTCTCCGATCGGGAGCATTTTCACAGCCTCATTCATCACCATGAGTTTCCCCATCTGATTGGTATCCTGAAGTTCCTTTAACATCTCATTCGGTGTGCACAGAGCCATCAGAAGTGCTTTCTGCCAGCTGCGGAAACCGGTTGCAAGTGCTGACACACGGTTAATGCTTGCATCAAAGTAATCTAATGCCATGTAAACACGGTCTAATGCGTGATCTCTTACGATCTCTTTTGCCATCTCTTTTGTCTCATCATCCAAAATCAGCACATGGTCGGAATCCCAGCGCACACCCCTTGTAATGTGAAGTGCAAATTCCGGGTAAAAACAGAGCATTGCCGGGATCTTATCGGACACATACTCTAACGGATGATAATGTCCGTTGTCCATAAGCGGCATACATCCATCGTGCAGTGCCGCAAAGCTCAGCGTAAACTCCGCAGAACCTACCGTATAAGACTCCACACCTATTCCAAACACTTTTGATTCCACACACGGTTTTACAAGATTTTTATCATACGGCTCTGAGAGGATCTGCTCGATCGAATCCTTATAGCGGAGACGCGGTCCCATACGGTCTGCCGGAACATCCTTAAATCCATCACCGGTCCAGATGTTCATCACACACGGCATTCCGGTCTCTTTCGCAAAATATTCCGAAATACGGATACATGCTTTTCCGTGGTTGATCCAGAACTTTCTCGTCTCCTCGTCCGGGCTTGATAAGGTCAATCCGTCCTTTACTTTTTCATGGGAGAAAAATGTAGGATTGAAGTCAATTCCCATGTTGTGTTTCTTTGCAAATTCTACCCATTTTGCAAAATGCTTTGGCTCTAAGGCATCGCGGTCTGCAAATTCTCCCGATCCAAAAATCGCATAAGATGCATGGATATTCAGCTTTGCCGTTCCAGGCATCAGTTTCATTGCCTCTTCCATATCTACCATGAGCTGTTCCGGTGTCTTCGCACGTCCCATATAATTTCCGGTCGTCTGTATCCCTCCGGTCAGACCTCCGTCATTGTCAAACCCGATCACATCGTCGAGCTGCCAGCAGTGCAGTGATACCGGAACCTTTTTCAGTGTCTCAATCGCAAGGTCTGTATCTACCCCCAGTGCTGCGTATTTTTCTTTTGCTGCTTCGTAATCTGTCATATAAATCTCCTTTCCTGACCGCTTCTAAACATATTCATTTCAAACGACTCCGCGATACATGCCCTCGCCGCCTTTAAGTCCCGTAACTCTCCCGCTGCGATCATTTGCGCTGCAAGGTTTCCGACTGCCGTTGCCTCGGTCGGACCTGCACAGACATCTTTTCCTGTATACTTTGCCGTGAGTTCATTTAAGTACTGTGCGTTTGCCCCTCCACCGACGATCTGTATCTTCGGATAGGTAATACCTGTCAGTGCCTCGATCTCCTCCACCGTTTTTGCATAACACTCTGCAAGGCTGTGATAGATCACTGCCGCCAGTTCTCCGATCGTCTGTGGAATCTGCTGCCCGGATTCCTCGCAGGCTTTTTTTACTTCCTCTGTCATATTCTCCGGTGCGAGGAATCTTGCATCATTGACATCCACATAAGATGTGATTGCCTCTTTTGACGCAAGTGCACAGATCTCCCCAAATCCCAGAACCGGTGCACTCTCTTTTTTCACGGACTGGATCATCCACAGCCCCATAATATTTTTCAGGTAGCGGAATCTGTAATCGTAACCGCCCTCATTTGTCATGTTATGGAGCATACTGCTTTTACTGCAGTCCGCTTCTTTCAACTCCGTTCCCATCAATGACCATGTGCCGGAACTGATATAGAGTGCATGTTCTTCCTGCGTCGGAACTGCTGCCACTGCGGATGCAGTATCATGCGTTGGAGGAAGAACCACTTTACAGTCAAATCCTACTTCTTTTTTTATCTCATCGGATAACCCGCCGACCTCATATCCCGGTTTTTGGATTTTCTGGAAAATTTCTTTCGGATAACCGAGTTTCCCGATCAGTTCCATGTCCCAGTCTTTTTTGACCGGTTCCGCGAGCTGTGTGGTCGTCGCATTGGTATACTCCTGCACTTTTTGACCTGTCAGCAGAAAATGAAAATAGTCCGGTATCATCAACATGCTTTTCGCCCGCTCAAGCTGCCCCGGCTGCTGCTCTTTGACTGCCATCAGCTGATAGATCGTATTGAATATCTGTTTCTGTATTCCGGTTCTCAGATATAGATCCTCCTCTGAAATGATGCCATATACCCTCCTGTCCATTCCTTCCGTCCGTCTGTCCCGGTATGCCACTGCATCCCCGATGCGCCTGTCATTTTCATCCAGCAGGACAAAATCGACTGCCCAGGTGTCAATGCCCATGCTGTATGGGATTTTTCCTGCCAGCGCACATTTTTTCATTCCGGTCAGGATTTCCTCAAATAACTTGTCCACATCCCACACTTTATGACCATTTTTTTCCACCATCCCATTGGGGAAACGGTAGATCTCTTCTAAGATCATTTTCCCATTCTCCATATGGGAGAGCATATGCCGTCCGCTCGATGCGCCGATATCCACTGCCAGATAATAGTTTGTTCCCATCCCTTACTCCTTTCCTTCTCTTTTGCTGAATTTAAGATATCAAAAATAAGGACAGTTTTTTAGACTCTCATTCGACTAAAAAACTGTCCTTATTTTCTCTTCGTAATACTTTTCGTCTTTCTTTTATTTTGTCTTTAAATTTGCTGAAAACTATTCAACTCTTCCAACAGATATTTCGAAGAGTCAACATTTTTTATCACTTGCTCGTGAATATTTAAAATTGAATTTGCAAGTTTGGTCACATTTTCTGTTGCATTGCTTACTCCACGCACATTTTCCTCTACTACAGCTGATATATTTGTAATGCCATCATTCATCTCTGCCATAATATTACGAAGAGACATAATATTTTTATTGAAAAGACCTGTAATAGTATCCATATGATCTGCCTTTTCATAATACATATCTGTTGCAGCCTCAAATTCAACATAATCATTCATTATCTGATTTTGTATGAAATTCATGAGATCTTGTGCATTTGTCATCAATTGATTGACTGCCGCAATAACACGAACACTGATACCCTGAATGTCATTTGCCGTATTCTTACTGTTTTCTGCCAATTGACGAATTTCCTCTGCGACAACAGCAAATCCCTTGCCAACTTCCCCCGCTCTTGCAGCTTCGATAGAAGCATTTAATGCAAGCAAATTCGTCTGACTTGCGATCTCAAGTATATCGTTAGTTAAATTATTAATACTGCTGATTTGCCGACTTTCTTCAATGGATAAAGATAATGCCTGACTCTTTTCGTTAATAATATCAGAAATGTCTGTTTTCTTCTTCTCTGTCTCCTCTTTAACACCAACCGCTAATGCTTTAATATCAGAGGCAATTACAACACCTTCATTAACTTGATTTCCAACATCGTTAATTGAACTCACTATATCATTGGTGTTCCCGGTAATTCCCTCTATAGAAGATGATATTTCTTCCATACTCGCAGTAATTTCTTCCATGGTAGACGCAATATTATCTGCATTTTCATTTGAATTGTTTACTTCTTCATTCATTAATCCAAGTGAACTTTGCATTATTTCTGACTGCTTTCGTATTTTTTGCATAGCATTCTGTAACTGAATGATAAAATTGTTAATTCCATCCGATAACTGACCAATTTCATCCCGCGAACTAACAGTAATACGCTGCGTAAGATTTCCCTGTTTCTTATTGATACCATCAATAATATCATTTAGCTGCCGGCTGGCTTCACTTGCCGGTTTACTTACAGTCTTACTTATAACCAAAAAGACAACTACTGATACCAAAGCAAAAAAAGAAAATAGAATTTTTGTCATTATTAAATTTGTCTCAACAGCTTGATTATATTCCTTCGATAAATCAGAAATTCCCTGCTCAAGCTCCTCTGTAAGCTCCTTTTCCGTTGTTTCTCCCATATCAACCATCAGATTCTGAAAATCTACACCAAGAGCTATACCAGCCTGCACAAAATCCCCCTTGTCAACATACCCTTGTATTATGGCAAATTGCGAAATAACCTCTGTTAAAAAATCCTCATATGTATGGATTTTATCTTTTAACTCTACATTATCGATATTTTTCAGATATTCATCCATCTTACTCTCACTTGCCGTAATCGTCGAAATTTCCTCTGCTAGTGAACTTTCCAACTGTTGACGTAGCTCTGCATCATCATACAAACTGATAATGTTAAGATATTTCTGACCTCGTTCCATACTTTTTTGGATAGTGAAAATCTCTGTCTGAATCGGAATATACTGTTTCGTTATCTGCAATCCAGCCTGTTTTATACTATTCTGCGCTCTTATAGAAAACACTGTATTTAATCCAAATATCAAAACAAATATAATAATCATTAAAAAAACTTTATTTCCAATTTTTTTCATACAAATACCCCACTCTTATTTTTCAGAATAATATTTTCGAAGAAAATAAGCAGGCGCACAACTCCAGGCATGGCAGTAACTATTAACAATAGTCCCACCATAAGGTGATTCATCCGGATTATTTGGATTATATAACTCCCAAAACGTATCCGCACCAAGTCGTGCCATACCTCCCCAATATTTCTCCATAACACTAAGAGCCTCTGTTTTATCACCACATTTAAGTAATGCTTCTATATAATAGTGATACATATATGGGGTAATCATTTCAATTGCCTCTGTCTGTGTCGCAACATCATGTAAAATTCGAATTCCACTCTGCTCATCTACAACATCACCAAGAATCATCCATACCTGGCTTGCGTAGGAAATCTGCCTGCAATCACCACTGACAAATAGTCCTTTTTCTTCATCATAAAAATGCATCTTAGCAGCTTTTCTATAAAGTTCATAAGTTTTCATTATGCATTCTGCATCATGGTCTTTTCCGATTTCTTTTGCAATGGCAACGGCACTTTTCATCGCATACAGCAAAACACCCTGTGCACCTGCCTGCTTATTTAATTCCAGTGACCAGTCAAGAAAACACCAGCCGAGTTTATTGCAGTCTTTTACCACACCATCATTACCGACCTGTTTCTGTGCCAATACAATCTGCATTTTTGCTGTTTCCCACAAATCTTCAAGGGCCTCACGATCCTTCGTTTCTACATAATAATCCCACAGGGCTGCCACAAACAATAAAGAGTAATCAAACATACTGGTATCATCTACTTCCGGTTCAGGCTCTAAAAATACACATGCACCCACCTGTCCATTTTGCATCGGTAATGCAGCAAATAAATATAAACACCCCTTTACCATATCATTCATCTGATATGTCTCATAGTTTGCCAATGCCTGTAATCGAAGATCTCCCATCCAAAGTCGCCGATCACGTTTTGGTCCATCTTCAAAAACTTTCTGCATACAATCATGCAGTGTATGGCACGCAATATGATCAATCTGCTCCAATTCTTTATGCACATTATGATATGGTTTTAACTTACTATCATCTGCAGAAGATAATGCGATTGCCATGACATCTTCAATAACCAAATTAAATTTTGAACTGATATCAAGTATATCAATTTTCACATAGCGAAACGAATAACGCCTCGGCAAAGTATACTCTCCCGGAATCAGATCAAAATGAAGTTGTTCCTGTTGTACCCACGCTGAACAGATCCATCCCTGATAATTCTCCACATTTTCTTCAAATTCTTTCAAATTCTCTGCAAAGGAAAATCTAATCCAAACCGGAGCATCTGGATGTGAATTGACATAACCCATTTTTACTTGAAGATGTCCTACCAAATGTTTCCCAAAATCAATTGTTACCGAATCGCCTTTTCCTAAAGGTTTTGAAAAAAACTGTCCCTCTTTTGGAGGAACCAGTGTCTCCTTAACTTCCGGCAATAAACTTAATGCCTTACTTAAAAATTCTAAATTTTTTTTCATGTATTTGTTCTTCTCTCACTCTTACCATTTTAAGTATTCTTTTCCACAAAACGGATCTACCGGACTCTTGCCAGTAAAATTGCTTCTTCCCATAAGTTTTTCCATCACACTATCAATTACATACTCACTATTGGAATAGCCATTGATAAAGGTTTTTATCATGGGTACATCCACAAGATGATATGGATTAGCAAGGCTGATAAACACAACCGGTCTCTCAGCAGCAAACCATGGAACGTTATTTCCATTTCCCCAGAATGTATACCATGAAAGTCGGTTTGTCACTTTATTGGATGCATTTTCTACATTTCCAATATAAATGACCAGATCATAATTCTTCCGGAATGTGCCAACATCAAATTTTGCTGTTTCAAAGTTCTCCTGTTCATATACGTTAACTTCGAACCCCTCCTCAACTAATCGCTTACGAAAGCTTTCCAAAACACGCTCATTTGATGGAAACCCACCTATGATTTCCAGCAACACCTTTTTGGTCTTATGCGGATTCAACGGTAAAATTCCATCTATATCCTTTACAAGTGTAACTGCCTTGTCTGCGCTCTTTTTAGCCCATGCAACATGCTCATCAGCCTGCAGAATACAAAGTGCACTTTCCGAAGGCACAATTTCACACTTTGCTTTTCTGTGAAGTCCAAGCGAAGCTTTAGTTGCAAGAATTCTTGTGATTGCTTCATCTAATCGCTGTTCCGAAAGGATTCCCTGCTTGTATCCATTCAGCATATACTGATAATCTTCCTCAAGATCCTTATTAAAAAGGAACATATCACATCCTGCCTCAATCGCATAAGGAACTGCCCTTTCTCTGTTCATTGCACAGCTAAAACCTACCATGCAGGTAGAATCCGTTACAATCAGACCGTTAAATCCCAATTTTTTACGGAGCAAACCTTTTAACAATTCCGATGAAAGTGTTGCCGGTATTAATTTATTTGGAAAATCTGTATTATACGATTTTTGATATGCCGGCTGTGCAATATGTCCGACCATCACTGTCTGTGCCCCCGCCTGAATCAAGCCGCTATATATTTTTCCATATGTCGCATCCCACTCATCACAGGAAAGATTATTTACGCTTGTAAGAATGTGCTGATCCACTTCATCGCAGCCATCCCCTGGGAAATGCTTAATTGCAACAAGAACATTTTCTTCCTTAGCTGCCCTCATGTAATTGAGACCACATGCAAGAACACGATCCGGATCATCCCCATATGTACGCACGTTTGTAATCGGATTTCTCCAATTTCTATCAATATCAACCACAGGTGCAAAAGCCCAGTTACAACCAACCGCTGCACCTTCACTACAGCTTACTTTTCCGAGCCGATATGCATCCTCCGTGTCTCCAGTTGCCGCAACCTGCATTTGTTTTCCGTACTGTGTTCCATCTGTTGCAATTCCGCAGCCTCCATCCTCAAGATTAGCTCCAATAAGAAGTGGGATCTTACTGTGTTCCTGCAGATAACGGTGTGTCCGCTGCATTTCCTTCGCCTCACCACAACGATACATAATTCCACCAATGTGATGTGCGAGCATGACATGTTCCAGATATTGCGGATCTCCGGAATACCCGATTGGGACAAACAACTGACCTATTTTTTCTTCTAATGTCATTGACTTTTTTGTATTTTCAACCCATTCAATGTCTTCCCCTGAAAGGAAGAATGGATTCTTTGTTAAGTTGATCATATTCATACCCTCCTGCTTTCTATTTTCGTTTTCCGTTAAAAAGACTTACCAATAAATGTTCATTACTCAAATAAATCAAAAAGACTACAAGCAGTACTGCATTAATGATTGCCTGCATTGATGCATTTACCTCATTGGAGAATACAGCAAATGTTGAATTAAGCATGGACATACATAAAGCAGCTAAAAGGAATCCAATTTTTTCGTTTGTAAAGCGACTGATATAGGAGCCTATGAACATTGGAAGAAACGCCGTAAACATAATGCTGATAGAGGAAAAGTTCAACTGACCACCGTTGATTGTTGTGCTTCTTGTCGCATTTAAAAATCCTACAATTCCCATCAATCCGCCACAGATCACATAACATCCAATGGCATTTGATATCTCTTTTATACCGGTATTTACCGCAACCTTCTGACCATTTTTGAGTGCATTATAATCATATCCAAACTTTGTGTAATCAAAGATTGCTATACAGACAGCTAACACAACCACAATAATGATTGCTGCATAAATCCAGCTTCCTGTAAAAGCTGTCATAGATGGATTCTGCACTTCCTTCATCACATAACGTCCTTCCGTGATTGTAAAAAGAATTCCCTCATAGATCAGTGTCACTCCAAGAGATGTAATGATTGGCGGCAGATGCAGCACCACATACATAAGTCCTGAAACAAGTCCAAGTAACATACCAAATAAGATCGTCAATATCAACATCATCAATGCACTGTTACTTCCACCACCTAAAATGGAATATGTAATTTTAGCTCCTAATACAGAAGAAAGTGCTGCCATTGATCCCAAGGAAAAATCAAAACGACCACTATTTAAATTAATGGATAATGCTATTGTTGTAATCATCACAATTGCAATATATACAACAAAGTTATCAAAACCTGTCATGTTTGAAATCATTGTTTTTCCATTGAACATGCAGATTCCCTGCAATAATACAGCCACCAGTACCGGTATTGTTAATGTACCAATTACATTCTTTACCAAATGTCTATTTTTATTTTTCATGTTGTCCTCTCCTTTCATTTTTCAGGATATTCCATACCCTCTCCAAATAAATGAATTTTTAACTTTTCATTTATTTGGAGAGAGCACGGCTTCTAAATGAAGCCGTGACCTGACTGTAAAAATGAATTACTTCGATGTTACAAGTTCATTGATCTCATCAAAAGTAACAGACTCACCAATAATCTGGTCTAATGTTTCTTTATTGTAAATTGGATTATCTCCGTTATCTGACTTATAAAACTCATCAAATGTAGCCTCGTCAGTTGCAACCTGATAGTTTTGGCTGAGTGAGACTGCATTTCCCTGTTCATCACGGATTACATTTCCATTGATGGCATTTAAAACTAATGCAAATGCAGGACCTACAGAAGATGAATATTTACCGGCAAGATAGACAAGTTTTCCATTTGTGATAGCTTCTCCATTACTCTGTGTAAAGGAATCAATATCTGAGAACTCAATACCAGCAGCATTTAACTGCTGTGTAAAAATGTTGTTGCCATTCCCACTGAAATAAATGCTTCCGGTTTTGCCTGAATTGCTGCATTGATCTCATCTGTTGTTGTATCACCATAGCCCTGCAGATAAGAAACAATCTGGATATCCCCAGAAATCTTAGACAAATCCACGCTCTGATCAGTAAAATCTTGCCCACTACTTCTCTCTGTAGCACCATCATAGGAAAGTCCCAGACCGGAAAGTACACCGCTACACGGTATACATGCATAGGATTTGGAATAAATGCCCCATAGATAGCAGCTGTCTTAATGCCTTTTTCCGCAAAGAACCTGCCCATTTCTACACCAGCTTCATACTCTGTATCCATGCTTGGTCCAACCTGACCAAGGAAGTACTCATTTGTCTTATATTTTTCAAACTGCTCCTGATCAAGAGTTCCAGCAGCAACCGCATAATAAATCTGATTTTCCTCACAGGTTTCAATCTGCAATGCACGATCATTACTTGAAAGAGAGATGACTGCCTGATATCCCTGTGAAGCGAATTTTTCTATAGCAGACTTCTCGCTTGCCGCATCTTTAAGTTCATCGGTATAAGTAAATGTCACACCATACTGATTCGCAACATAATCTTCATAATAAGTACGGAACCCTAATGCTTCCTCGCCACTAACATCCTGAACTAAAACACCAATCTTAGCATTCTCTGCTGTCTTTGTCTCCTCCTTGACACTTGTATCACTCGTATCATTTGCTGTGTTGTCGCTGGCTGTATTGTCAGCTGTTTCTTTGCTGTTTCCACAACCAACCAGCATTGTCAACGATATGGCAGCAACCAGTCCAAGGCTTACCATTTTCTTCATTGTACGTTTCATAAATTATTCCTCCCATTTCTCTTATTAAAATTTTATTTTTAACACGTTATGTGTTAAATTCATATTTCTGTTATCGCGGCAACATCTGCGAACGATAATTTGCACTTGCAACATAAACAACTACCAGAAAAAAAACAGCACTGACAATCTGTGTAATTCCATATCCAGATGTTGAATCAATCAGCAGATCCAGAATATTATTTAAAATAATATAGGAAAATCCACCGACTACAGCCGCATAAATTTTCGATCTTGCACCTCCTGAGATTGGCATACCTCCAAACACGATAGCAACCATAATGTTCATCCCTATATCCCCCGCTGTCGTTGTTGTAACAGATGGGGTATAAACCAGCGTCATAAATGCGCCGATTCCAACGCCGATTCCCGCCAGAAGGAATCCAAGTATTGCATATGTATTGTATTTAATACCGGAAAGCTGGGCGCAGATTGGATTTCCCCCAACAAACTTTTCACGTCTTCCAAACTTGGTGTAATCAAAGATGAACGCACATACTACCACCCATATTACCAAAACTATAATTTTAAATGCGGATGTATCCAAATGTTTCACTACCTCACTCGGAATGCTGATTCCGCCTACTGCACCACCTTTTGTGGTAATGATCTGTGATGCAATTGCAGACAAAACAGACATCATTGCCACCGTTGTAACAAACACCGGAATATGAAAAATGGATGCCAGCACAGAATTTAACAAAGAACAGACAATTCCAGACAATAAAATCACAACAATCATTAATATAAAATTTTCAGTTGCATTATATGTCATTACCCCAAGTGTTGCTGAAAAAAGCGTTGCCGCACCCAAGCTGATATCAAACGAACCTAATGTATAAATAAATATTGCACCTGTTGCAACAATGGATAATACAATACCTTCATTAAATATAATCTTGATATACATATCCAGGCGATATCCCTTACTGCTTACAATTCCACAAAATACTGCAAACAATACGATAAGTGCTGCAAACGGCAATGCACCTATCATTATTTTTTTACTTTTTGTCATCTTTCCCAGCCTCCTATATCATGTACTCAATAATCTGTGAGTCAGAAAGATTTTTATTTCTCTCAAATTCTGCCGTAATCTCTCCGTCCTTCATGATCAAAATCCGATCACTCATTCCAATGAGTTCCGGCATTTCCTCGCTGATCATCAGAATGGATTTTCCTTCATTTTTCAACTTAACCATAAGCTGATACATTGCCTGCTTTACACCAATATCCACGCCTCGTGTCGGGCAGTCCAGTATAAGAATTTCACTTCCGCAGCCAATCCATTTTCCAAATACGACTTTCTGTTTATTTCCTCCCGAGAGTTGTGATACCGCCTGATCTCTTCCAGAACATTTAATGGACAATTCCTCAATCTGTTGATTTACATATTTTTTTTCGCGATTTTTTAAAACAAGAAAATCTTTTACGGCAAATTTGCTCATTCCCGCAATTGATATGTTGTCTTCAATACTTGCATTCAAACATAATGATTCCACATCTCTATCCTTAGACACATAACCCATACGTTTCTTCATCGCTTTTGCCGGACTGTCAATTACCGTTCCATCTGCCACTGAAACATTTCCTTCTTCTGGCTTTACTGCACCAAAACATACCTTTCCAAGTGTATGCATTCCACAATGTGCCAGACCTCCGACTCCAACAATTTCTCCCCTTCGCACCTGGAAGGAAACACCTTTCAGTCTATCTGTATAAACAAGATTTTTAACATTCAACGCAACTTCCTGCTGTGCGCTTGCTTCAAAATCACTTCGATAATAATCCCCCTGCAGTTCTCGTCCGATCATGCTTGAACGAATTGCACCCGCTTCAAACTCTTCTTTATTAAATGTTCTGATTATTTTTCCATCTCGAAGAACCGTTAAAGTATCACACACCTCCATAATCTCATCCAGATCATGTGAAATAAAAATCACTGACTTATTTTCTTTGCGGAAACGATTCATAATATCATATAAAATTTCCCTTCCATCATGAGATAAGGCAGTGCTTGTCTCATCAATTACCAAAATCTGAGGCTGTTTCATCACGACCTTTGCAATCTCTACAAGCTTTCTTGTCTGAAAATCCAGCTGTTGCATAAGCATATCGCCAGTAATATCATTTACCCCAATTTTTCATGACTTCAGTTGCATCTGCATTCATCTTCCTGCGATTGATCAATCCAAACCTGTTTTTATACCTCTCTGTCTCTGCCAGAAAAAATATTTTCCGCAACTGTAATTCCCGGTATTGTTCCGCTTTCCTGAACGATCATTCCAATCCCCTTGTGAAGTGCATCAATCATACTAAGAGGTTTCCAGTCCTGATTTTAAATATCATCTTACCACTATCGCATGCCTGCATTCCTGCTACAATGGAAGTAATGGTTGACTTTCCTGATCCATTCTCCCAATTAATCCCGAATTTCCCCGGATATACAGAAAGTGACACATCTTTTAAAGCCACTGTACTTGAATCTTTTATTCATGTTTTCAACTTTTAATATTGGTTCACTCATGTTTATCACCTCGTCTTTATAGATATTATAAGTTTTCATTAATTTTCATGTGATTTTGTTTTTATCTGTTTCACTTTAATTTTAACTTTTTATGTCTGCTCTTCTTTTCTTTCCACATCTCTTTTCAATCCGTCATACAAAACAGATTAAAATTCGATGTTTTTATTGATTTTTCATTACATTTATGTTTTAATCATTACAATATCTTATTTAGTTTTAAAATGGGGGTTTTTATGTCAGAAAATTACGATCTTATTTCAGAAAATGATATGCACATGCCCATTCGCTGTATAATGCAGCGTTTTGATCATATTCGTTCACAAATGCATGACTATTTTGAATTATCAATGATTGTTTCCAGGAACTGTACATTGCAACTGGATGATCATATATACAATTTAACAGAAGATGACGTGTTCTGTGTTAATCCACTCTCGCTTCATGAACTTCATGGTGTCAACTGTGTGATTGTAACCGTTTTATTCAACCAGACTTTGTTTGAACAGATTCTACCCGTTCCATTCCATCCTCGCTTTTCTTTATCAGTACGATGACCGATAATCAGGAAGCTATTGTCCAACTCCGCACTCTGATAGCGCACATTATCAAAACAAATATTGATAAAAAGATGGGTATGAATTACGAAACTGGTCTTATATCTACAATATTATGGATGTACTGTATCGGAACTTCCGCATCAACTCTCTACTGCTAAAGAAAAGAAAAATCACAAGTATGCTTTACGTATTTCCGAAATCTCACAGTTGATCCAGCAGCATTACACGGAAAATATAACCTTACAAGAACTTGCTGATGCAGTCCATTTGTCCGTTCCATATCTTTCTAAGTTTTTGTGGAATATTACGGAATGAATTTTTAAGCTATCTTAACCAATACCGCCTTATGCACGCAGTACAGGAACTCTCAACCACTGATAAGAATATTGATGAAATAGCGATTGACAGCGGTTTTTCCAACAGTCATGCCTTTGTAACTTTTTTAAAAGCAATACGGGATGTTACCAAAGACTATCGCCGTGAACAAAAAGAAGAAAGAGAATACTGCCCAACGTGTAGAACAACATAACTATATTTACGGATTAAAAATATTTGAAAGAAGATACATTTTTCAGGTTGTATCTCCTGTGAAAAAAACTGAAATTGAGATTTCTGTAAACGGAAGTTCCTATACTCTGCTTCACACCTGGAAAAAAATGATGACCGTTGGGCGGGCAAGTGATGTACTAATTTGTGATGTTCAAAAAATGTTAACACAGATTCAGGAAACAGTTGGATTTGAATATATTAAATTATGTGGCATCTTTTCTGATGATCTGCATATATACAATGAAACTGCAAGTAAAGTCCCGGTCTATAGCTTTTCTTATCTTGATAAGATTTTGGATTTTGTTATCGTCAATCACCTAAAACCCTGGCTTCAATTATCCTACATGCCGGAAAAACTTGCAAAATATCCAAACAGACGATTGTTTGGTGCAAATGTCAGCCAGCCCCACTCTGTCAGTGCATGGTGTCAGCTGGTCCATGAATTTTTGCTTCACATCACTGACCGTTACGGGTTAGATACCATAAAGACCTGGAAATTTGGTCTATGGAACCAACCGAATACTTCTTCCGACCTATTTGGCTTTACAAACGAAAATGACTTTTTTCTATTCTATAAAAGCACTTATGATTGTATTAAAGATTTTTGCCCTGATATCGAATTTAGTCTTCCTCCAACCTACTACATTGTAGGCGAAAGCTATGAAAACTGGTATCTGAACTTTTTGGAATGGTGTAAAAAAAATTCCTGTCTTCCAGACTGTTTAAGTTTTACATACTACGACACTAAAATGATTTCCGATAAAAATCATTCCAAGGAATCGTTTGGTTTTGTGTATGCAATGAGTCTTTCTGAATCTCCTGATGGGTTAAAAGATTTTGTTATGCAGGTTCTCCGTGAACGACGCCAGCTTGGACTTGGTAATATGCCAATCTACCTGTCAGAATGGAACAACACACCAAGCCAGCAGGATTTGCTCAATGATACATGTTTTAAATCGTGCTACATTGTAAAAAATATTTTGGAAAATTATGACCGACTAGATAGTTTTACTTATCAGGCTCTTACCGATCTTATGGCAGATGACGCTCTGCCCAACAAACTCTTTTCGGTGGACTAGGTCTGTTCACGGTAAATGGAATTCCAAAAGCAAGTTATTATGCTTATACTCTCTTACGGCAGTTAGAGATCAGTTTTAGGACGAGGAGACGGTTATTTCATTACCCGTAAACACAACAGTTATCAGATTATGTTGTACAATTACAAACATTTTAACTATCTTTATGCCAACGGAGAACGTTTTGATATGACAGAAACAGATCGCTATACTGTATTTGCAGATTCTGATCCAGTCACAATCGAACTATGTCTTTCTAATATTCCGCAAGGTACATACAAAATTTCTGAGACTTATGTAAATCGAACACATGGGAGTTCTTATGACCAATGGGTTTCCATGGGTGGATTAGAACTTACCACTCCTTATGAATTTGACTTGTTAAAAGCATCCTTCCAGGATTCCATCAGAAGCTGATGCATATCGCTTCTGATGAAACCCTAAGATTGAATGCAGAATTAGAACTATTAGAGATTCGACTTATTCAAATCACACCTGTCATCTGCCCATCTGACGTTAGCAGATAGAACAAATAGAAAGCAGATCTTTAAATGCCTGAATCGGATATGTCACTTGGCTATGACCTGCGGCATCTCCGATTCCAGCACTCTGAAAATCACCAGCATAAGCAGCATCAATACCGGCAAGCGCATCCTCTACGACCAGACAATTTTCAGGTTTTTCACCAAGCATCTCAGCCGCTTTCAAAATACTTCCGGATCCGGCTTTGATTTCGTAATATTCGTTCCGTCACTAATTGCATCAAAGTATCCGTTTAATCCAATCTGTGTCAGAATCTTTTTCGTATTTTTACTGCTTGATCCAATCGCAAGCTTATACCCTCGCTGACGTAATATTTCCAGTGTCTTTTTACCTCCTGCGACAGATCATCCGAGACATCTTTCCAACAGACGAACATAACTTTCATTCTTCCTTGCGGCAAGTTGTTCTTTTCCTCCTGTGTATATTCTCTTGATGCTTTCTCCAAAATAATGTCCAGACTTTCCATACGACTTACTCCCCGTAGTCTGCCATTAATTGTCTCATCGAAATAAATTCCTTCTGCGTCTGCCATTTTCCATGCCTGATAATGATACTGATCCGTAAAGCATATAACACCATCCAAGTCAAAATAATTGCACGTATTGTATTCATAGGATACCCCTTGTAAACTTATAGACTATGTATCTTTTTAAGATAACAAAATAAGGACAGCTTTTAGACTCTCATTCGACTAAAAACTGTCCTTATTTTCTGCATTGTCTATCTTTATAATGTTCTAACCGATACTTTCGCGGTGTCATTCCATATCTTTCTTTAAACTGCCGGAAAAATAGCTCTGATTTTCATAACCAACATCTAACGCAATCTCTTCCACTGACAAATCTGTCTCCAATAATAAATGTTCAGCTGTCTCAAACCGCCTGTGCTGCAAAAGTTCCTGAAAATTATATCCGGTCTTTTGCTTGATGAGTCTGCTAAGTACCGTCATGGACTGATGGGTATCTGCTGCTATCTTGGTAAGATTTGCATTTTGCAGTCACTGTTAATATATCCAAGTACTGCCTGTACAACCGTCTCCTTATAATCCATGGAAGAATTATGGCTTAAGCTTTCAAGATGATTCAGCAGATATAAAATACAAGTCCCATAGAATACTGATTAATTACATCCTCATTTGCATGTTCATGTAACATGGAATCAATCATATTTTCCATAAGATTTTCTACCTGCGGATCTTCCTGCAGACGAAACAACAGATAATGTGAAACGGGATCTTTCTGCCGGAACGCACCGACAATAAATTCCGCCAGTACATTTTCTCATGCAGCATGGAGAGCGGGATTTCAAAAACTCCGGTAGCGCAATAAAATTGATCCCGATATCCTCATATTCCGCCCGCCGGATCGCATGACGCACCTGCTGGTTTAACATCAGCACATCTCCCTTGTGAAGGGTCAGCTCTTTCCCTCAATGATATGTGATGTTTCCCGCACCACATACATCATCTCCACATAATTGTGCCTGTGCTCCGGGAATTCCACAAAACGGCTGTGCGGGCGCACCGTGACGAGCCGTTCTCTCTAACAGCAGTTCCCGGTCGATCTCACTGATCGAATCCTTCGCATATAACTGTTTTTCGATGTTTCCTGTCCTGACTGATACTTTCTTCTTCTGATATGAGTTTCAGTTCCTGTAAAGCTGTTTGCGCATGCGCTTGATTTCCTGTCTTCTAAAATCTTTTATAGTGACTCCAGCAGTCCGTTGATCCCGTCTTTTTAAAATATCCTTATAATATGCAACTTCCCCCTGGATCAGCTGGTCGATCACCTGCATGCCGAGAAGCTCCACAGGCGCCTTGTCGTCCGTCATGATATAATCTCCCGCCTCATACACACTGCTGGTGTCTGCCACATGAAGCATCATATCGCGCAGATCGGAATGTCCGGTCTCATTTGCGTTATTCTCTAATGTCTTTACCATGTCTGCATTGGAGGAAGCATACAGCTCCCGGTTTGTGGAACCGTCCACATCCACGGTCACGATATGGTCAAATACGGATGCAATGGTATCCGACAAATACTGGTTGATATTGCCCTCATTGTTTCCGCGCATATTCATGTTTACGACCATCACGCCGTTCTCGTTTAAATGCTCTTTGACCATCGTAAAAAATTCGACCGATGACATCTGAAACGGGATGGTGATATCCTGGTAGGCATCCACCATGATAACGTCATATTTCTCGTCGATCGCCTGTAAATATGCCCTGCCATCATAGGTCGTCACTTTGACATCGTCCGGCAGGGAAAAATATTGTCTGGAAAGCGCCGTGATCTTATCGTCGATCTCCACGCCCTCGATTGACATATCACCGAAATATTTTTTACACTGGGTCGCGTAAGTTCCGGTTCCCATTCCAAGGATCAGAACATTCATATCCTCTGCCTTTTTATCCGGGATCATGAGCGGCGCCGCCATCGCATAATCGTAATACATTCCGGTCAGACCGCCGTCTTTCATGTAGAGTGACTGCACACCGAACAGGACATTCGTGGATAAGATCACGCGCCTGTCATCCTCGGAGACCTGTAAATAATTATAAATGGATTCCCCTTCGTAACTTAAGTCATTCTGCCAGAATGCAAAAGAATCCGAATAGCCAAGTCCACAGCAGAGTACGAAAATAACTGCCGATACTGCCACCTTCTTCTGTCCCCTGTGGCTGCTCAAAAAATACACTGCGGCTAATGCGATCAGAATTCCCGCAAAAATGAGAAACGTGATAGAGGTTCCGACTGCCGGAATCGTCACAAAAGTCGGCACAAATGTTCCGATAATGCTTCCGATCGTGTTGAATGCTCCCAGCGTTCCGACCGTTTTTCCACTGTCGTCAAGACTGTCCACCGAGTATTTCACAAGGGATGGCGTCACTGTGCCGAGTAAAAACAGTGGGAATACAAAAATCACCATACATGCCACAAATGCGGCAATAATGAGGAAATTGCTGCTGACGGTAAAGATCAGCAGTGCCGATATTCCAAGGATAATGTATTTTCCGACGACCGGTATCAGTGCGATCCAGATCGCAGCGATCAGTATTCTGCGGTACAGTTTGTCCGGGTCCGGCGACCGGTCCGCACTTTTTCCTCCATAAATATTTCCAAGCGCCATTGCGATCATGATCGTTCCGATGATGATCGTCCACACGATCTGCGACGAGCTGAAATACGGCGCCAACAGCCTGCTCGCACCCAGTTCTACTGCCATCACGGACATTCCGGCAAAAAATTCCGTGAGATACAAAAACAGCTTATTTTTTAAAATTCCTGACTTTTCCATAATTCTCCTTTCTTTTTCCCCTCTAGTATAGCTCATAAAGTGGACTCCAAGTCAAGTTTTTTATCCCGCATCAGGATTTTTCCCCAATCATTACCCTGCATCTCTTTTTATAAAATGCGATTCCATATTTCAGAATCTTTTCCACACCATCCTCTTCAAGAATGTCTATATAATTGTTCCCACCGATCTGTTCTAACGCAGACTGGCATGCCGTTTCCAAATCTCCATCCTGTGCATACTTAAGTTCCAGAATGATTCCCATTTCACCGTCATCCGTCTCGATCACAATATCACTGTAACCATCGCCTGATTCTTTATTCGAAGAAACACTCCACGATTCCTCATACCCGAGAATTCCAAGTAAGATACCGTGATAAAAGTTTTCTTTCATCTTTTTTCTCACAAAAGTATCCCGGATACTGATGGCCCGCCGCAGATAATCACACAGGCATTTTTCTATCGTTTCTGTTTCTCCGTTTCTTAATGCTTCACAGAATGTATTTAACAGCACGCCATTCTTCGGTACATTTTCTTTAAAAAAATCCATAATCTGGTCTGTAAAAATCTTCCGGATCTCCATATTCGGAATCACCAGCTGGAACGTATCCCCCGCTGCCCGTCCTCTTTGTGTAAGATATCCTGTTGTAAATAATACACTCCATAGATTGTCAATACTGTCATACATTTCTTTATAAGTCAGTTCCTGATGGATTTCTTTCTCGATCACTTCACCTGCAACAAGCCGCTCTATCTCACGCCTTAGCGTTACTTTATCCGATTCCCTGATAAATCTTTTGACCGCCTCATTGCTGCTTGTATTTGACCAGTAATTTTTAGGCTCTGCCAGCGGGTCCGCCCGCAACGTGTCCACATAATTGATTACATCCCATGGACAATAAACTTCTGCTTTTCCGAACTGATATCCGTCATACCACTCCCTAATATCCTCGTAATGATCGGAAAGTTCATAGTATTCCAGCATCTCCCTTACTTCTTCATCGGTAAATCCGAAATACTCGTCAAACTGTACATCTGCAATGGAAAGAACTTTCAGATTATTCAGTCCTGTAAAAATACTTTCCCTGGAAATGCGCATACATCCAGTCAGCACCGCAAATTTCAGGCTGTCATTTGTCTTAAGCGCATACTCAAACAGGTTGCGGATAAAGATAACCATCTGATCATAATAGTCCCGTTCAAATGCTTTTGCCAGTGGAACATCATATTCATCAATCAGAATAATTACTTTTTTCCCATAATGCTTTTCAAGAAGTTCGGAAAGCACTTTTAAACTGCTGCATAGTGTTCCCTCATCCACATCCGTTTCAAGTAATGCCGTATATGCTTTTTTATCATATCCCGTGAGCCTGCTGCTTTCTAACAGATATTGAAACCTTCTTGCCTCCCCTTTGATAAGCTGGACCGTCATCTCTATTGCTTTTTCATAAGTCTGCGCATTGATTCCTTTTAAAGAAACAGATATCACCGGATATTTTCCCATGTACTCTTCACACAGCCTGGTTTCTTGTGCAATCTTTAAATGCTTAAAATTTCTTTATTTCCGTTTATGTCAAAGAATTTTTTAACATACTCATATTCAGGGACTTTCCAAATCGCCTTGGACGGGTAAAGAGTGTGACTTTTGCCCAATTTTCCAGAAGTTCTTTGATCAAATATGATTTATCTATATAATAAAATCCAGCTGACTGTATTTCTTCAAAATTTTCTATTCCAATCGGTAATTTTTCTTCTCATTTTCATTTCAACACCCCAAATAGATTTTACATTTTGTTTTCATATAGCCTTATCTCTCATCGGGATCAGGATCTTTAAATCAAACCAGTTCTCTTTGTATCAATGCTGACCGCACCGTCATATTTGTTGACCGTATAGCGGATACTTTTGAGTCCGTACCCGTGATATTCTTTCTCTTTTGGTCGTGACCAGTTTTCCCTCCTGATACTCTAAGTTCCCTTCGTAATAATTTTCAAACCGGAGGAGCAGGAAATTTTTCTGTTTTGAAACCGTCACATGCACGAGCCGCTTCTCTTTATCCGGTATTTTCAGTTCACACTCAATCGCGTTATCGAGCGCGTTTCCAAAATGCTGCAGATATCCATCACATCCATAAAATCAAGCAGTGTGCCGTCCGCAACACAGGTAAACGTGATCCCATGTTTCGCACAATAGAGGCTTTTGGTAGTGAGCACCGTATCGAGCACTTTGTTTCCGGTCTTATTCTGTGTCTCATACTGTCTTATCTCATCCTCCATGCGGTTTAAATATTCTTCGCGTTTTTCGGATCATCCTCACTCCGCAGGAATGCGATCTGGTGTTTTAAATCGTGATATTTATAATTGATCAGTTCGATGCTCTCTCGACTGCTTGTACTGCACATACTGATTCTGCAGCACATTCTGCACGGATTCTAGTTCTTTTCTCACGCAGTTCCCGGCACTGGATCAGATGTGCATAAAGGATCGCGATACCGCCAAGATCTACTAATGTACGGATATTTCCGATCTCAAACGAATAGCGCCCGGAAAACGGTGTATTTTCCGTTAGAAAACTCATGTTGCTGACAGCAAACACCGCAACTGCGATCAGTCCGGCGGAAATATATTCCCGGTGGCTGATATTCATTTTCCCATCTTTAGGCATATGTACCCGCAGAATTTTATACAGGATCAGTGCGATCGCACCATAGATCAGAACCAGAAGACCTCTGCAAAGCCACCAGTTTGTCATCGCCTCGTCGAAAAGTAACATACAACCTGCCATTCGAACGATGCCATAAATTCCGCGACAACAAATGCGATCATCCCAAAATAGGCAGCATCGGTAAAAGTAATTTCGCAGCAGCTGTAGATAAATACGATCATTAAAAATACAGCCACGATCATACAAGGAATCCAGAAATAAATCTTAATATCATCCGTCATGACTAAAACACACTCTGTATCAGAAGCACAGCCGCCATAATGCCTGCCGTCTGCCATTTTGAAATCTCTTTTGACCGGCAGGATAAATAACATGCATGCCATCCACTCTGCGACCGCTGTGTAGATTCTTGGTATATCCGGCATAATATGTTCCATCATTTGATAACCTCTCCCAGTATTTTGTCAGTTCTTCCATAAATTCTTTTTGCGCGCACGGCTTAATACCAGCTGCTCACCTTTTACCATGGCACAGCCGTCCGTGATCCCGTCCACATGCGCTAAATTGATGAGATACCCCTTGTTACCACGGCAGAAGTTCATATCAGCTAATTTTTCTTCCATCTCTTTCATTGTGCCTGTTGTCTCATAGTCGCCAAGAATTGTGTGCAGGATCAGCGTATGCCCCTGGCTTTCGATATAATAAATATTTGCGATATTGATCCGCACCGTCCCGCCTTTCATGCTGACCATGATCATCTTTGTCTCTCTTTTTTTCATGCGCCCGATTGCACGGTTAAGCCTCTGTGAAAATGCAAAGTAAGATACCGGTTTTAAAACATAGTCGAGCGCATCCACCGCGTAGCCGCGGATCGCATACTGCGCCATGTTTGTGATAAAAATAATGACGACCTCCGTGTCCACTTTCCGGATCTCCTCCGCCGCTGACATGCCATCCATGAATTTCATTTCCACATCCATCAGAATGATGTCATACTGCGACCGATATTTATTGACGATCTGATCCCCATCCGAATAGATCGTGATATCAAAAGCCTCCCCATTTTCTTTTTCATATTGCCGCAAAAACTCTTCAAGCTGTTTTGCATACATCGCTTCATCTTCTACGATTGCAATTTTTATCATATATTTTCTCCATTTTTTCTTCCAGTGTACCTGCTCCAATTCGCCGTTCGTCGATCATGTAAACATGTTGACTCACCTGCGCTCATGATATCATCCCCCACGAACGTTTTATAAACGCAAATGGGGACCTGTACCTCAGATTTATTTTAGTACAAGTCCCTGATATTTGCCACTTATTTATCTAATCCCGTTTCACTGCCGCTTTGATCAGGTGTGCCGTTCCCTGATGCGGTGTCCGTTTGCCATCTCCGTCAAGGCTTCTGCCATCTCCATAGTGACAAAACCCCGTCATTTTCGCATAGCCGCGGATCGGCATATTATAATTAAACAATACATTCAGATTTGGTTTTCCCTGCCATTCGCTGATCTTTAACAGAATGCGCAGCACTCCGTAGAAAATTTTACCGAAAATTCCCTTTCCATAATAGAGCTGGCAGACTGCATCATTCATGCGGATCTCCCCGCTCCAGCTTCCATCCGGGATCTCTCTTCCATACAGTCTGCGGAATGTATCATCGGAAATGTTTTTGATCTCACCACTGAAATATTCCGGCAGTTCTTCTCTGCTGTAGCCACCCTCTGTGACAGTTCCATTTACCGCAAGTGATCCCTCAAGCAGCATTTCTTCCGCATTGCTTCCGATCATGATCTGATAGGTTCCCGTTTCCACTTCCCAGCTGTCTGTCCGTGTATCATAAAAGCGGAATGTCTTATCGTCAAATAAAATCTTTACCTCTTTTCTTCTCCGGAGCCAGTTCCACCCGCGCAAAACCTTTCAGTTCACGCAATGGACGGAACACGGAATCAGATTCTTTTCCGACATAAAGCTGTGCGATCTCTGTTCCTGCCACAGTTCCGGTATTTTGGATCTTAAATTTCACACCTTCCGGATCCACTGTCAGATCACGGTAGGTAAATGTGGTATAACTGAGTCCGAAACCAAACGGGAAACGCACTTTTACCTACTGTTGTGTAGTAACGGTATCCCACATAAAGTCCTTCCCGGTATTCGCTGCTTCTCTCTTTGCTCGGATAGTATTCGTATGCCGGCGTATCTTCATAATGAAGCGGATAGGTTTCATTCAATTTTCCGGATGGACATACTTTTCCGGTCAGAACATTAAGCATCGCAGACGCTCCCGCCTGACCACCAAGATAACCGTGTACAATTCCTTTGACATACGGATACCACGGCATTTCCACGGAAGATCCCGCTGAGAGGACTACAATCACATTTTTGTTTACTGTGGTAAGCTCATTGATCAGTTCATCCTGTGCTACAGGCATATGCATATGGGCACGGTCGAGTCCCTCAGATTCGCTGATCTCGTCAAGTCCTCCGAAAACAGCACCACATCCGCATTTTTGCTGCTTCCACGGCTGCTTTTACCATTTTGCATTTGGTTTTCTGTTTCTGATATAACCCTGTTCACAGGCTGTCATCGTAAGTCCGCTGTCTTTTATCTCCTCTAATATGGACTCCGGCGGCATTGCCGGATTCACTAAGGAAGATCCTGCTCCCTGATATCGCGGAGTCTTTGCAAAGTCTCCGATCACAGCCACTTTTGTCCCCTGTTTTAACGGAAGGATCTGCTCTTCATTTTTAAAAGGACGATGCTCTCCTCGGCCGCTTTGCGTGCAAGTTTATGATGCGCTTCCTTATTGAAAGTAGTTCCTTTTCCATCCACGGTCGCCTGATGCGTCGCAAAATGACACGGAGCAGTTCATCTAAGCGCTGATCTAACACACTCTCCTCTAATGTTCCGTTTTGACGGCATTTACGATATCATGCATTCCTGATTTTCCGGTGCCCGGCATCTCAAGATGACTTCCGTTTTCACGCCGAGTGCGTGGTCGTTGCTTCCACCCCAGTCGGATACCACATATCCGTCAAAGCCCCATTCATCGACTAAGATTTCCTGTAACATGTGGCGGTTCTCATTGGCATAGACACCGTTTACTTCATTATAAGAAGACATGATCGACTTCGCTTTTCCTTTTACCGCGATCTCAAATCCGGTCGTATAGATCTCGCGAAAGGTTCTCTCATCCACAACGGAATCATTTGCCATACGACGCAGTTCCTGGCTGTTTGCTGCAAAATGCTTCGGGCAGGCTGCAATTCCTTTGCTCTGGATTCCTTACATAGGCTGCCGCCATTTTCCTGCATGGTACGGATCTTCGGAAAAATATTCAAAATTTCTTCCACAGAGCGGGCTTCTCTTGATGTTTAATCCGGTCCTAAGATCACATTGACATCCATGGTCACGGCTTCCTCTGCTAATGCCGTTCCGATCTCCTCACCTAATGTTTCATCCCAGCTGTTTGCAACCGAGGCTGCGGTCGGAAAACAGGTCGCAGGAGACTTGCATTTAATCCCAAGTGGTCTCCGGCTCCCGCCTGTCTTCTCAATCCGTGCGGTCCGTCAGACATCGCCATGGACGGGATTCCGTATTTTCAAAATCCACTGTCTCCCAGGTGTTTTGCCGGACATCATCAGGGCTTTTCTTCGAGTGACATCTGTTTTATGATAGATTCGTAATTTAAACTCATGATTGATCCTCTCTTGATTTGTGATCTGCACATCTTTCACTTTCGTAATTTCAGCATAGCACAAACAAAAGATGACGAGGGAGTATTACACAAATGGGGGCATTTTTGCATAAACTGTCAAAATGCCCCGAAGAGCTTTCGCTCTCAATCATGCTCAATCATAGTCATCATAATAGTCATCATCGTAGTCATCATCATCGTAGTCATCATCATCATCCGCAATAACATTCACGGTATATACTACTTTTTACCCTTTGCCTTACCACTTGTACATGTACAGGTTACCCGTACTGTTCCTGTCTTTTCCGCATAAAACTCAACGTCCGTTCCGGTTGTTTTTCTTTCTGCAAACGAGACAATACTTGTATCACTGATCTCCCATTTTAACTGACTGTTCTTTATTGAGGATCCTTTTTTGACCTCTAAATCAAAATCATCCCATGCTTCTACATATTTGACTGATTCTCCAACCTTTGCCAATGAATAATCACTCTTTTCTTCGTCACAGTTACAGTTATTGTATCACCATATTTCTTCTTACTCTTTCCCTGTACATAACACCGGATTTTGCTTTTCCTGGTTTTACGGCAATGAAATCCATTTCATCGCCTGTGCGGTCACGATCCTCAAATTTTACATATTTTTTTCCTGAAATAATTTCCCAGCGGATATAATCGTCCTCAGCATCTATTGGAGTTACTTTCGCTCTGATTTCAAACTCCTTTCCCTGAGAAACCTTTTTTGCCGACTGCGCTATAGAAACCTTCTTCGGTTTCCAGTTATAATCTGCCTGTGCTGAAATGTTTCCTGTACCAATTACCGCCATCACGACCAAAAGTACAATTAAAACCTGTTTTGCTGCTCTCTTCATAAACAAATCCTCCTTTTTTCATGAGAGTTTCTCATTTCTAATTGTTTTGCTTTGTACTTTGATTATATCATGCATTTATTAGAACATTATTAATACGACAAATTTTTTATAATCATTATTGATTTCCATATGTCTGCTTTTATCAAAGCGGCAGTTTTACCTGAAAAACACTCCCACTGCCTGCCTCACTTTTCACTTGGATTTTTCCTCTGTAAAACTTCACAATTTCATAAACCATGGCAAGCCCAAGTCCACTTCCCTCGCCTCCTCGCGATACATCAGTCTGATAAAACCGCCGGAAGATCTTTTCCTGCTCTTCTTCTGCAATTCCTATCCCATCATCCGTTACAGACAAAACAAGTTCCGTTTCTTCTTTCTTTAATTTCACAAAGATATGCCCATTCTCTTTCCCATAACGATAGGCATTGCTGACAAGATTAACGAGAATTCTTGATAAAAGTTCACGATTTCCATAAAACACTGCCTGCTCCGTCTCATAATCAAGCATAATTTCCTTTTCTCTTATCAGCTTCATATCAGAGCAAATAGATGCCACCAGTTCTTCCATATCAACAGCTTCCTCTGCATATTTTCCTGATTTCATTTCCAGTCTGGCAAAGTCCAGCATATGATCAATAAGTTTTGTCATTTTCCGCGCCTGACGCCTGATTACCCGCAAGGCATCTTCATATTCCCCTACGCTTCTTTCTTTTTCAAGTGTATACTCACACTGTGCTGAAATGACAGCCATCGGTGTTCTTAGTTCATGTGAAACGTCAGATGTAAATTGTTGTTCCTTTTCAAATGTACTTTCCAGTCGTTCAAACATCTCATTAAATATATCCGCAAGCTGGTGCAGTTCATCATTCCCTTTTCCAAGATTGATCCTGCATTTCAAATCATTTTCTTCTCCAATCTTTCTTGCAGTCCCAGCTATTTTCTGAATTGGATTTAATGTACGTCCAGCAATAAAATATCCTCCCGCAGATGCTATTACGACCAGAACCGGCAGAAGAACCAGTGCAATCCGCATAATCCCAAAGCTCTGACGCTCTCCCTGTTCCTCTGATACCACTCCACGAAGCCATAATCCGTTAAGTCCTTCTGCTGTGAGTTTCCGGTCAAAAATATAATACCCCGTTCCATCCTTCATTACTTTTTGAATCTCGGAATCCACAAATTCCAGATCTGCCACTTTTGCAGCTATTGGATTTTCTCCATAAATAAGCCTTGACTTTTCATCATACAATCCTGTATAGACTTCATTTACCTTGCTCAGAAAATCGTCGTCAATTTCCAGATACCCTTTCCGGTAATCAATCAAATAATCAATATCCGCATCTGTACGGATTTCATCCATCCCAGAAAAATATTCAATCTCATCCACATTATTTTCCACTGTCTCCACCAGACTATCCTGTATTGTTTTTATCAAAATCTGACGGCTGACGACAAAAATCATCAGATATGCAAATAGTACTATTACCACCAATGCTGCAGTAAACCAGATTGTTATTTTCAGACGGATTGAGAATCTCCCCATATCTTAAATTTCCTCTCTCATTATATATCCTCTTCCACGGACTGTATGAATCAGCTTTTTGTCATATCCATCATCAATTTTTTTCGAAGATAGCTGATATAAACATCCACTACATTCGTGCCCCTTCGTAATCAAAATTCCAGACATGATCCTCTATCATCTCACGAGACAGCACACGCCCCTGATTGTACATGAAATATTCCAGCATGGCATATTCTTTAGCCGATAATGTGATCTCCTTTCCCCCGCATTACCCTGTGGGAAGTGCAATCCAAAGAAAGATCCGCAATATGCAAAACATTGTCAGTAACTCCGAAAGATCCCTCATCATTGTGCGCAGACGTGCTGACAACTCTTCAAACGAAAATGGCTTCACAAGATAATCATTTTGCTCCACTGTCTAATCCCTTTACTCTGTCCGAAACAGCATCCTTTGCTGTCAGAAATAGCACCGGTGTTGTCTTTCCCATTCCCTCAGCGCACGCAGCACTGTAAATCCATCTGCTTTTGGCATCATAATATCAAGAATCACTGCATCATACTCCGTACAGGAAAGGATATCTATTGCTGTCCTGCCATCAAAACAATGATCCACACTGTAACCATCCTCAGTCAGTTTTTGAACAATAATGGCATTTAAATCCTGTTCATCTTCCGCCAAAAAAATTCTCATGTTTGTTTTCTTCTCCTTTGTTTTTTACCGCGTCATTATAATCCCCTTTAAATCCAATTGTTATATAATGAAAGTAACGAAACCAACATTTATAACATTCACGAAAGAAGATATTTCTTGCAGATACTATACAACATTCATTTCTCATATACAACCTGTAAAAATCTTCTTACGCACAAAAATGCCCCCGAAGAGCTTACGCTCTACGGGGGCATCCTCTTATCTGTTATCCCTCAATGGATATGTATCGTTTTTCCGGAACTTTCTTTGCTTCTTCCTTCGGGACATCCAGTGTTAAAATACCATTTTCGTATTTTGCGTGGATATCGTTTTCGGTAACACTCTCGCCTACATAGAAGGTACGGCTCATACTTCCGGCGTAACGTTCACGTCTGATGTATTTGTCTTTCTTATCCTTCTCTTCCTTATCAAGACCTTTCTCAGCGCTGATGGTCAGATATCCATCGTTTAACTCAAGCTGGATCTCGTCTTTCTTAAATCCTGGAAGATCAACGGCTACTTCGTAACCTTTCTCGGTCTCCTTTACATCTGTCTTCATCATGTTCTTTGCATGTTTACCATACAATGTTTTATCAACATCCGGAATCTCTGGGAATGAGAAATCCATCCAGTCATCAAATAAGTTTTCTCCAAAAATGCTAGGCAGTAACATAAGTCATCTCTCCTTTTTCTACCGGTCCACTTTCTGTGGAACCTCCCATGTTTTTTACCTTTGTTTTGGAACCTCAGACGAAGGAACTCTGGGGAATCATCTTCTCTTTTTGTTCCCTCTTCCTTTGTTCTGACTATGTTATACCACCACTTATTAGCGCTGTCAAGAGGTGAGTGCTAATTTTCTGTGAACTTTTTGTGAAATCATATTTTAGCTGATATTTTTATCAAAAAAGTCCATTATATCTCGCTTTTCAAACGTTATTCCGTTGTTTCCGAATCCCCAAAATCCAGTATCTAAGCACCGGGATCCGACGTATCACTTCATATAATAAGATTGAAACCACAAATCCACCCACCAATTCAATACCATAGACTACAGTCAATGGCAGCTCCTTTCCAGCCAGAAGATAATTGATCACTAAAAGTACCGGGATATGTAATACATAGATACCGAAACAGCATTTTCCCATATAATTCGTAAAATTATTGGAAAAATCAAGCCATTTTGGACCTGCACCAAGCACGAGCAAAACCATAAAAAATGCATACAGGTTTAAATCCCATCTTGACAGTACATCTTTGTCCGTATATGCCATTCCATAACATCTTACGATATAAAATATGCCGCTTACAGCTGCACAAATGCCCAATAGGAGCACTGCATTTTTTATTTTTTCCATGACACTTTCATGCGAAAACAGGTAATATCCGGCTAAAAATGCCGGAATATAAATGCCGTTCCGGTAGGACGTGATAAGCAGCGCTGCATTTTCCTGCAATTTTCCGGATCAGAAGCAGAAATAGTGCTGCCACAAACAATACATGGCAAAACCACAGTGCCCCGATACCACAGCATAAGATGATAATGACTCTCACAAAAGCCGGTACACTCTCCGGCATATTGCCACGCGCAGTGTGAAGATAGATCACATATCCACCGAGCCAGCCAAATGCCAGAACACCAAGTGTCGACGGCGCCAGAATCTTATCCACCCTCTCTTTCAAAAACTGTCTTTCTGTCCTCTTTTCCAGTGCATATCTTGCACTGATTCCGGCGACCACAAACAGCAGTAACATAAACCACGGGTATACAAAATACTGGTAAATCCCCGCAAATGTAACTGCTCCTTCATACGGTTTTAAACCGGCAAACATCGCCTCGGTTCCAATATTATTGTAATAAAAATAAACATGAAAGATCACAACAAAAAAAATCGTCAGAAACCGGATATTATCCAGATAATGTTTTCTCATAAAAATCTCCATTTCCTCCTGCAGTGTTTTCCTCACTTTTTTGTGTCTTAGTTCTGATCCTTTTGATTTGCCATTTTTAATGCCTGCTACACAAAATCTATCATATCATCTGCTTTGACCAGGGCAATCCCCTGTGCTTCATCACCTAACACCATGATCGTATCTCCCGCTTTGATCTGAAAAACTTCTCTCGCCTTCTTTGGCAGAACGATCTGTCCTCTCGCTCCGACTGTAACCGTTCCAAACATATGCTTCCCTTTTGGCGGAAGTGGAAGACTTTTATTTTTTTCCTCATAATGCAGCATATCCTCCAACGCCACACCAAATGCTTCTGCCATCCTGTCACAGGCGATCACATCCGGAATACTCTCCCCAGATTCCCATTTTGAGACCGTCTGTCTGCTCGTTTCCGTCAGTTCCGCTAACTGCTCCTGTGACATTCCTGCCCGTTTTCTAAGTAACTGTATATTATCTGAAAGCATGTTTTTCCTCCCATCTCCTCTCGTGTTCTCATACATTTCATACTTTTCATACTTTATTGTAAACATACGAAACATCATTTTCCAGCAAAAGATATAACAAAAAGAGACCACATATGTTATTTTTTTTAACATGGGTGATCTCCTGAAACATGTTTTGTTTTTCCTCTGCTTCACTATACAATACCGTTGTAAAAACCAATGTCCAAAGTAGGAAAAATTTGAGTAAATTCCGACACTTATTTTATGCAGTTCTATCTTTATGAGATTTCATCAACATCATAATACTTAAAATCCCGGAAGCAGGCACTTCCTCCTGTTTCCTCTGCCGCATAGCAGAACAGACCAAACCGGCAACCAGTAAAATGATCCAGTTTGAAGTACAGCTTATGCACGTTTCCGATGGGTAGCCAGTCTCCCTTATTTACCCGGTAATAGCAGCGTGCTTCATCCTTCATGTTACAGAAATCTGCTTCAAGACGAAAATCCATCTGATGTGATTCAACAACAGTTCCTTCCGTCATATCCAATATACCATCTTCTTTTTTATCCAGCATAAGGACTTCATATTTTCCATGATGTTTTGTAATGCCAACTGCAGCATAACAGCTCTGCAACGCACACAAACCTGCGACATCGCCCTCTTTCAATGCAGAAGCATCAACAGTAACCTCAGCTGCGCAGGACGGATAACTCATCCTTTGCGTAAGCGTATTTACTGCCTGTGTAAGCTCTGTACAAACTTCCCGTGTTGTAATTGTATAGGTTCCTGCAATGCATCCAGATGATAGTACCGTGGATCTGGATCATGATTAAACTGCCAGCGCGGAAGCAGCCCATTACAGAAATCATCACTTCCACTAATGGCTGATAAATATATCCTGGTCTGGTACTGTGAACCTCTATTTCTTCCGGCACATGTCCGTTCTGTCCAAAAACCGGAAAATGATCCTTCCAGGTAACCGGAAGCAGAATAGGAATCCGTCCAACTGCTCCGGAATCCTGAAACAGCATTGCATACCACTTTCCATCCGGCGTATCCACTATTCCTCCCTGTGCCACGCCCTGCCCACAATATCCACGATCATCACAAAGTACATCTCCACCCGTGAATTCTCCTTCCAGAGAATCACTGTAAAAGCATGCTTCCGTCCGCATCCAGCGGTCTCTCAGGGAATGAACCAGAAAAATATAATAATAGCCGTTTATTTTTTGAATATGAGAACCCTCATAGCCTAGCTCTGGGTTCTTATGATCACTGACTAAAGACGATGTAATCCGTCCTTCTTTGGTGCAGTCAAATCTTCATTCAATTCTGTAATCCAGATTTCATCATTTCCATATACAATATAGTTTCTGCCATCCTCATCAAATAATAAAGAGGCGTCATGATAAAAGCCTTCTATCAGCTGCTTTTTCCATGGACCATCTATTTTTTCCGAAGTATACAAATAAGTCTTACGGGTATCATTTGCCACAAAGCAGATATAAAATCGGCCTTCATGATAGCGCAGGGAAGCTGCCCACATGCCCTGTCCGTAAATATTCTGACCGCTTTTCAGTTGCTGCGCATCCGTATGATCCAACGTCTCATAGACATAAGTCACATGCTCCCAGTGCACCAGATCAAAAGACTGCAGAATCTCACAGCCCGGCATAAAGTGCATGGTTGTGGATACCATATAATAGGTGTCTTCTACGCGGATCACGTCCAGATCTGGATAATCCAATCTTGTTATAGGATTTACATTCATTGTTTATTCCTTTCTGTTTTATCTCCATATTCTTTCTTTGTTCTATTCTATTTTTACTATTTTATCTTTGTTTCTTATCCGTCTGCCTTTTCAACTCTTCTCTGCCCCATTTCACTATTGCTAATATCACAATCTCACAGTAAAATATAATAATCGAAAACGATCCTGCACCATGTTATTCATCAGAAATTTCCGGTTTGCACAGATTTACCGGGAATAAACAGAAGGAGACCAGCATGAAGGAAATATAACATTTAATTCTGCAATACAAGGATTTATCTGCGCCGTTTCAATCCGTGTTCCTTATAATACCGGTCTTTATCCTCATACATCAGGCGCTCCGATTCGTTTAAAAGCAGATCAATATCCTTAGGACCGTGTTCTTTCCATATCATGCCAACCGCCATTGTAACCTGATGTTCTTTCATATCCATGCGCAGTTTCTCAACGTGTTCCCTCAGGTCTTTTTCCTCAATTCCAAGACAAAGTACTAAAAATTCATCGCCGCCGATCCGATACAGACCATACCCCTTAAATACACCCGCTAAGCACTCACATGCCCTGATGATCAACCGGTCTCCGGCTTCATGCCCCTGCTCATCATTGACCTTTTTCAGCCCTGTGATATCGCAGTACACTACACCGATCTGTTCCCCATTCCACTCATGCTCCACAAACCAGTCGACCGCATAACGATTGCCAAACTGAGTGAGCTGGTCACGATAACTCATGCGTTCTAACTGACGGAGCAGATTTCTTCTCCGAATGGAGGAAACAATAAAAGATCCCATGATATGAAGCATATCGGAAACATAATCTAATGATTCTGCCGGTGGATTATCCACTCCGTAAAATCCAATGATCTTTTTCTCCCAATAAAGTGGAACAACCACCAGTGAATGGATATCCTGACGTTTCAGATTCTTATACTGTTCCGAATCTTCCTCTCTGATGTTCTCCAGATTTTCAATTACAATGTTTTTATCTTCTTGAAAATTCCGATACCAGTTGGCACATAATTCTGGTGGAAGGTTCTGTAAATTATCTTTCTCCGGCTTGATTCCATTTGCAACCCACTCGTAAGTGTTGTCATCGCACCCATTCTCATTATGCTCAAAAATATATGTCCTCTCTCCATCTAATGCCTTTCCTATATATTCCAGAATGATGTCCAGCGATTTATCCGCAGAAGATGTTCCAAGGGCAAGACGCAGTCCCTCATTAACGATTTTTTCCAGTTTTTCGTAGCGGCGTACCACATTTTTCTGATGTTCCTGAGAACTTATATTCAGAGCAATCTCTATTCTATATCGTCTGCCATTGTCCTCCACAACAGTATCCTTAATTTTAAAGTATTTATTTAAAAGCGGGTTAAAATACCGCCACTCCTTAAACTGTCCCTCCTGCAGTTCATCATTATTGCAGATCGTACAGGGCAGGCTTGAATTCTGAAGCAATTCATAACATTTTTTGCCGGCAAGTTCTTCTTTTGAATGTATCCCATAAGTATCTCTCATCTTTTTATTCATATAAACCAGTTCATGGGTATCCGCATCTGCAACATAAACATATTCATTCATATTTTCAAAAAAATTCCAGATTCTTTCCATACCATTCCCCATTTCGTGCTTTTTTATAAAAACAATATTCTCATTCCTGACAAGCCTGAATACAAACTTATTATCTATTATAACTCAAAATTCGACAATATACAGTATATTTTTTCATTTAACCAGAAAAAGGAAGTATGAAAAATAAAAAATCATTTTTCACACCCCCTTTTCTCATTTAGGGCGACAGAAAGGTTCCCAAAACATTTATTTTATTGATTTATCCAAGGATCTCTGCTAAATCTGCTTCCGGTGTCGTAATCGGTGCGATTCCATAATTATCTACCAGATAATTCAAGATATTTGGTGAAATAAATGCCGGCAGTGTCGGTCCCAGTTTTATATTTTTGATACCAAGGTGGAGCAGTGTCAGTAAAATACAGACTGCTTTCTGCTCATACCAGGAAAGAACCATGGAAAGCGGCAGTTCATTGACTCCACATTCAAATGCCTCGGCAAGTGCTACTGCAACACGGATCGCACTGTAAGCATCGTTACACTGTCCCATATCAAGGATTCTCGGCAATCCGCCGATCGTTCCAAGATCAAGATCGTTAAAGCGGTATTTTCCACATGCAAGTGTTAAGATCATGGTATCCTTTGGCGTCTGTTTTACAAACTCTGTATAATAATTTCTTCCCACACGGGCGCCATCACAGCCTCCTACCAGGAAGAAATGGCGGATATCACCGGATTTTACGGCTGCGATCACCTGATCTGCCACGCCGAGTACCGTTCCGTGTCCAAATCCTGTCATAACCTTTGTTCCACCGTTGATTCCGGTAAATGCAGTATCCTCTTTGTAACCGCCAAGCTCTAACGCTTTTTTGATGACCGGTGTAAAATCCTTATCCTCTCCAATGTGAACCATTTCAGGATAAGATACTACCTCCGTTGTAAACACGCGGTCCGCATAACTCTCTTTGACCGGCATCAGACAGTTTGTCGTATAAAGAACCGGTGCAGGGATATTTGCAAACTCCTTCTGCTGATTCTGCCATGCAGTACCAAAGTTGCCTTTTAAATGTGGGTATTTCTTTAATTCCGGGTAGGCATGTGCCGGCAGCATCTCGCCGTGGGTATAAATGTTGATTCCCTTATCTTTTGTCTGCTCTAACAACAGTTTTAAGTCATAAAGGTCATGACCGGTAATGACGATAAACGGTCCCTTTTCCACCATCAGAGGAACTTCCGTCGGTACCGGGGTTCCAAAAGTTTCTGTGTTGGCACGGTCTAACATTTCCATGCAGGTAAGGTTTACTTTTCCTGTCTCAAGCACGAGTGGAAGCAGATCTTCCATCTCGAAATCCTCTCCGACTGCAAATAATGCACGGTAGAAAAAGTCGTTTACTTCCTCATTTGTATAGCCGAGTACCATGGCATGATAAGCGTATGCTGCCATACCGCGGATTCCGAATAAGATCAGGGATTTTAAGGAACGGATATCCTCATCTGCCTCCCACATCCGCTTCATATCATAATCGCTGGTATTGCCGCACGGTGACATGCAGGCTGCACATCCCGGCACCACTCTTCCTTTTTCTTCCCGGACACGGGCGATCATCTCACGCAGTGTCTCATCATTAAAATTCACATTCGTGATCGTTGTGAATAAACCTTCTATTATAATGCGGTCTGTCTGCTCTGTCTTTGGATTATTCATGCAGGCATGTGCAAGTCCCACAAGTGCTCCTGTCAGTTCATCCTGTAAATCCGCTGTCACGCTTTTCTTTCCACACACGCCGGCTGCCCCTGTACATCCACTGCATCCCGCTGTCTGCTCACACTGAAAACAAAACATATGATTCTCCCTTCTACTATCCTTCTTTTTAATCTAAAATTTTTCCGTCAATTGAGATCGTTACAACATTCCATGGAATGAATTTTCCACTGTTCTTTAATGCGGTCACTGCTGCATGTTCCAGTCCGCCACAGCAAGGCACTTCCATTCGAACGACCGTCACGCTCTTGATATCATTATTTCTGATGATCTCCGTCAGCTTCTCACTGTAATCCACGTCATCTAATTTCGGGCATCCGATCAGTGTCACTTTTCCACGGATAAAATCCTGGTGGAAACTGCCGTATGCGTATGCGGTACAGTCTGCTGCGATCAGAAGTTTTGCCCCGTCAAAATAAGGCGCATTGACCGGTGCAAGTTTGATCTGTACCGGCCACTGACGCAATTGGGAGCTGACCGGTGAACCTGCATTCTGATTTTCTTCTGCAGGTTTTCTTTCAAGCTGGCGCATTCTTGAACCGGGCATCCGCCAACCGGTGCCTGTCCCATCGCCTGCATTTTTTCTTTTTATTTTCCTGTACGGCTGCCTCATCATAAGCTGCTGCCTCACGCTCGATAAAGAGATCGCTCCGACCGGACAGTTTGGCAGACAGTCGCCAAGTCCGTCACAGTAATCATCACGGAGCAGTTTTGCTTTTCCGTCCACAATGCCGATCGCGCCCTCGTGGCATGCCTCCGCACAAATTCCACAACCGTTACATTTTTCTTCGTCTATCTGGATCACTCTGCGTACCATATGAATTCCTCCTGTTTTCCGCTTCCATTTTCTTTTTCTTTCGTTCTGTTCACAGGTTACTGTTCACAGATTCAGGCTACTCATCCTGTCATCTGTGCCCTTGACATTACTCGTACACTATACTAGAATTTTTTTAAAGTATGTTGTCATAACAACATTTTTAAATTTTGAAAAGAAGGTTTTCTTTTATGGATTATCAGTTTTAAGTCAGACAATGCTGTTTTCGGGCGAATCGCCGGAAGAAATCAAAGAAATGCTCTCCTGCCTCGGTGCAGTCACAGAAGCTACGGAAAGGTGAGATCATCTATCATGCCGGAGAATGCGTACATTCGATGGGACTGGTGCTCTCCGGAAATGTTCAGATTGAAAGTGATGATGTCTGGGAAATCACAGTGTACTAGATGACATAACTCCCGGCTTTTTCTTCGCCGAAACTTATGCGAGTCTGTCAAAGAACCTCTGATGGTCAATGTGGTCTCTGCGGCTGCAAAGACCGAAGTGTTATTTTTAAATATAGGACGGCTGCTTACCACCTGCACAAACAGCTGCACACATCACAACCGCCTGATCCACAATTTGTTTTTTATTTCGGCACGGAAAAATCTGCTGCTTTCGCGCAGAATCTTCCACACCACACCAAAGTCAATCCGCGGGCGGCTGCTCTCTTATCTGTCTGCGCAGTCTGCTGCCGCAAACAGTCTTGATTTTACAATTCCGTTTAACAGACAGCAGCTCGCAGACTACCTGAATGTAGACCGCAGTGCACTTTCTGCAGAACTCTCAAAAATGCAGCGGGAGGGTCTCCTTACAACGGAGCGCAATCATTTTACCCTCTGCGAAGATCCTTTAGAATCTTAAACCATATGTACGCAGTACCAGTCTTCATCCACCTGTCTCACTTCTTCTCCGACAGAAACGATCGGATGATCCATATCGTTTAATGGGATATATTCCACGCACCCTTCCCTGCCGTCTGACATGATGACCTGCTGTTGTCTGTATACTTTTACCATATTTTGATAAATATATTGAGAAGATTCTGGTCAATTCCTTTGCTGCCCTCGGTTACAAACCATTGCAGTACATCAAACGGAATCTTCTCTTTTTTGTAACTGCGTGCAGAAAGCATCGCATCATAAATATCAGAAATCGTTGTAATCCTTGCAAAATAAGAAATAGATTCTGCCTTTAAGCCGTCCGGATAACCTTTTCCATCCAGCTTTTCATGATGCCAGCGTACTGCATAGCGTACATCCTCGCTGATATCCTCCCCAAGCAGTTCAAAAGAATATAGCGGATGTCTTTTCATAACCTCAAATTCTTCCGGTGTCAGTTTCCGCGGTGCATTTAATATTTCTTCCGGGATCTTCGTCTTTCCGATATCATGCAGCACACCTGTTAAAATCAGACTACGGATATCTTTTTCATCGAGTCCTAACCACTGTCCCATGATCCCGTTTAAAAGTGCAACGTTTAGGGAATGTCTCTGTAATGCCTCGTCAACCGGTCTTGGCACGGTAATACACTGGAAAATCTCCCCGCATCCACGGATACCATTCTGCCATATACTTTCTCCATCATGCCTTCCACTTCAGCATGATTGACAAACATCGCATTTTACTCATCTGAAGCACATGGTCGATGCCTTTGCGCAGTTCTGTATACCGGTCCTGTTTTCCAACATTTTCTGCTGTATTTCAGCCGGACGGTCTTTTCCCTTCATGATATACTATAAGATCCGCGGAATGTTGTAATATAATTGTTGCCATCACTGAAATTGATCAGTTTATCAAGTTTGCTTTTCGTGATAACTTCTCCGCTTGGCACTAAAAGTACGCTTCCATTATAATTGTAAAGATTATCTGATAAAACAAGTCCCTCCCACAAATACTCCATCGGTACTTTTTCGAGACGTTCTGTTTTTCGTATTTTGCCATAACCGGTACTAGACCTCCTTGTCAACCTTGATTCCTTTTAAATCTGCCTCTAAAACCTTCATGCTGCTTTTAATGTCATCAAGTCCCTGCTCCACACCGTTCATCTGCTTATGTTCTGTCGTGAGTGTCAGCATCTCATCTAACTTCATATCCGGTGCCTCATGTTTCTGCTGTTTTCCTTTGCACGGTCCACAGCCTCTTTGGTGCCCTCGATCAGAGCTTTTTCTACCGCACGTTTTTCCTCTAAGGCATCTAAACGTTCCTGACGCTTTTCTTTTCGTCTGCGACATCCTTTGCATCCTCTTTTGCCTCTTCCATCTTCTCATCAATGCCATCTTTCACATCAGAGACAAGCATGGAGACCACATCATCGTTTGCAGCATCCATGATATCATCGGCAGCATTTTTCGCATCCACCATTCCATGCGTCTTTAATTTTTCGATCATAATACGCTTCACATTGCCGACGGCAGCCTGCATTCCACTGGTTGTATCGCGGATCGTAACCTTTTCTTCTACCGCCTGGGCATGGATCTCAAGTGCCCGTTTCTGGTACTCTGTGAGTGGCTGCTTATCGATCTCATTTAACTTTTTCCACTCATCCCTAGTCAGTTCCTCACCCACACCGCGCCTGTATTCCTGTCTCTTTTCCAACAGGTTTAAATCCTGCTGTTCTTTGGAATCATCTGCTACGTTGCACTGTTCCTTCAATGTTTTTCCTGGTCTTCATAACCGGCAAGTGCCTTCTTTGCCTCCGTCCGCTGTGCGTCTAATTCCGCATAGCGTTGTCTTTGCGATGCGACCGTTTTTCCACAGCCTGGTCGTTATCCCACGCATCTTTCACCAGTTTTAAGGCACTTTTCTGTGCCATCTTTTTCGCTGTTCGATCTGATTTTTGTTGTCAGTACCGGACTTCCCGCAAAAATGCGCTTTTCCCTGTTTATTTGCCTGCTCTGCTTTGTGCCCTGCCGCTGTATTCTGTACATTTGAAAACCGTTTGCATTGATCGATAAATTCATAAACTCATTCCCCATTTATTGCATCCGTGAAAATCGATTCCTTTATAAATGTATCGGCATTTTTTTCTGTCACATTAATCAGAAATCAGGATCTGCCGCACTTTTGCCAGATCCATCTGCATCAGCACATGATCTGCGTCCGGTTTCTTCTCTGTGTCCGGTGAAATATTTGAATGAATGTAGAATGTATGCAGTCCGACCTCTTTTGCTCCTTTGATATCACTGACCGCATCGTTTCCGATCATAATACTCTCTTCCGGCAAAATGTGATGTTTATCCAGCAAAAGATGAAAGAAACGCGTATCCGGCTTTTCACTTTGCACGAGGATGACAGAAAGATATCATCAAAGTAAGGCTCCAGTCCCAGAAGTTTCAATTCATACGCCGTAAAATACGCTGTGCATTCGAAAGCAGATATACTTTTTTCCTGTTTCACGCAATGCCGCAAGAAGTTCCTTTGCCCCGTCATAAAGTCTGATATATTCTGTGGAAAGGATCCGGAAAAACTGTCCAGCATGAATGGCAAGTTCTATGTCTGCCTGTACCCCTTTTTCTGAAACAATGCAAGAAAACCTCCTCGATCTCGATCTCTGGATGTGCTTCATGTGCATCGTCTTTTTCATGGCTGCATCAGATCCCATCTCCTGCCGCAATGCATCCTCTTTCTGCCCGTGAGGCACGCATACGCGTTTTCAGTTCCTCTGCAGTATAAACCGCACCATAATAACCGTAAACTGCGCCAGTTTCTCCCAGAGTTCCGTTTTTCTTCATCTGTGTGGATATCCACCAGAGTTCCATATAAATCAAATATGTAATTTTCGTATTTCATGTCAATCCTCTCTTTGTACAAAAGTCTTATTTTCACAAAATTCTTATTTTTCATGCTGTTTTCCACTTTACACAGCTTTGCTGCACACAATCCTGTGCATTTTATAAAATTTAACATGTTTATCTGGGAAAATCAACCGGATACATCACGAATCACACGATCCTAAATTTTTTCTGAGACACAACAGAATCTTTTTTCAAGCCTGCTGACCTGCACCTGTGTCATTCCCAGTTCTTTTGCCGTTTCACTCTGTGTCCTGTTTTCAAAATAACGGCACCGGATGAGATTCTGTTCCCGCTCATCCAGCAGTTCCATGAGCTGCTCGATCACCATCCGGTTTAATACTGCCTCTTTTCCGGTTCATCCCTTCCGTTTTCTTCCTTTTCACACAACTGATCGACCATCAGTAACTCGTCCCCGTCTTTCTCATAGACCGGCTGATAGATGGATTCCACATCTCTTGCCGACTCCATTGCCATAATGATCTCACCGCTGCTCAACCCTGTCCGCTCTGCGATCTCAAGCAATCCCGGTTCTCTTCCAAGTTCCCCACAGTTCTTCCTTTGCCCTCCCTGCCTTATAAGCGTTTTCTTTTAATGTCCGGCTTACTTTTACCATACCGTCATCTCTTAAAAATCTGCGGATTTCCCCATGATCACCGGAACTGCATAAGTGGAAAATGCAAGATTTAACGAGAGATCAAATTTATCAACCGCCTTCATCAATCCAATACATCCAATCTGAAACAATTCTTCCCTCTCATGTCCCCGGTGTTCAAACCGGTTTGCGATAGTATGTACCAGTCCCAGATTTCCTGCAATCAGCGTATCCCTTGCACCTTTATCTCCTCCATGTGCCTGCTGCATCAGTTCCTTAAAACCCTCCATATCAGACGCCCATCCCTGCACCGATCTTTTTTCATCGTAACAGTTGTTCCTTTTCCGGGTGCTGAATGTACCTCGACTTCATCCATAAATGCTTCCATAAAAGCAAATCCCATGCCGGAACGCTCCAGTTCCGGTCTCGTCGTAAAAAGGTTCCATGGCTTTTTGTACATCCGCAATCCCGTGACCATGATCTTTCACTGTGATCTCTGCATGGTTTCCGCACAGTTTACAGGACACCTCCACCTTCTCCTCCGGACTGTCATACCCGTGGATGATCGCATTTGTTACTGCCTCTGAAACTGCTGTCTTAATGTCAGAAATCTCATCCAGTGTCGGGTTTAATTCCGCCACAAACGCAGCCACCGCCATTCTGGCAAATCCTTCATTCACGGACCGCGCATCAAATTCCAGTTTCATTTCGTTTTCATTAATCTGATCTGCCTGCATATCGATTCTCCATTTCCTCTTTTATTCTTATTTTCTTCCAAAATCCCACATATCCCATTTCTCTTACCGGACATTCCCTTGTCTGGTCTATTTCAACTGTTCGCGTAAATTCGCTGATTTCATCTTTTCCTGGCGGATATTCCCTGCCTGGCCCATTTCCAAGCCAATTACATGTGTCTATTTTATACCGTATCGACCCGGATCAGCTTTTGCAGGCCTGACACCATAAAATTTTTTACGCGCTCATTCATATTGGTTGCTGCCACTTCGCCGCCGGAAAACCCATGCTCTTGCATCTTCCAATGATCACACCGATCCGGAACTGTCCATAAACTCTGTTTCCCGAAAATCAAACACAAGCCGTCTGACATGATATGCCCCGATCAGAAAATCTGCCTCCATCTTAAGCCTGCCCGCCTCATGATGATCTAACTCTTTTGGCATCTGTATCGTCAGACATCCTTCTTTTAACTGATACTTTTCTTCCATAAATGCTCCTTTCCTGTTACTTTTTTAATTGGTTTAAAAGTCACCTTTTGCTTTCAATACCCTATGAATAAAAAAAGACGCCTAATATCACTTAGACGTCTTTTGTATCATCTTTATTTAATTTTTTTAATGATTTTTACTCTTCAATATTGATGTAATTCTGTGCATTCGCCGCGCGCTCTGTACCCGGATACAGTTCTACGATCTTCTGATAGTAAGTCTTTGCCGTTTCAAGATCATTATTCTTACGGTAAGCCTGTGCTAAATAGTACAGTGCATATCCATCTTTGTAGGTTTCCTCCATGTCCACAACTTTTTGCAAGCTGGTGATGGATTCCTCAAATTTCTGACTGTTATAATCGCTGTATCCCTGATTATATAAGGACTCCAGATAATCAGCATTGACCTGCGCATTAATCGTCTCATAAACACTCTTTGCGCTGTCACTTAAGTATTCCTCATTGACATTGCCAAGCGCATTGCCTGCTGCCTCAATATCTCCATCCGAATAGGATGCATATGCGGATAATAACTGGTCATATGTGCTGATCTTATTCTCGGAACCTTCTGCGCTGTCCTTGACCTCAGTGATCTGGCTCGTCAGATCATCAATCTGCTTCTGCAGTGTACTGATCTCCTGATTCTTGGACGAAACAGTGTTATTCGCATCGAGCACCTGCGCTTTGGCATCATTCTGCACCTGACGGCGCACACCCGGTACAACCAGAAATCCGGTAATTGCCGCACCGATTGCGATACCGATGACCATATTAAGAATCGTACTCATTGCGGAATTGTCCTTTAAATACTTCGGCTGGATGATCGTCTCATTGCCGCTCTGGTAGGAAATCTGTTCCTCCTTCTGTTTCTTACCCGGCGTATTCTCCTTTAATCCTGCATTCACTTCTTTTAAATAACGAAGTGTGATCGTGTTATTTGCATCAATCTTTCCGGCGTTGCGCAAAGACTTCTTGGCAAGATCATATTTGCCCTCCTGAATATAGAGCAATGCTAAAAGCTGATGTCCACTGACTAATTTCGGGTTCAGTGACAGTACCTTTTTCAACTGGATAATCGCAAGATCACGGCTGTCCTGTCTGCAGTACAATAACGCCTGATTGTATTTTTTAATGGTCTGATTGATTGTCTCAAGTCTTGATCTGTTATTCTGTATTTCATCCAGATAACGGCTTGCGGCATTCTCAGCAGGCTGATAGTTCTTACTGATGACCCACTCTGTCAATGCCTCCACCACTTCGCCCATCTCAAAGTAGATGAGTCCCAGCAGATTTCTTGCATCTATATTTAATTTATTGAATTTCAGGCTTGTTTTCAAGCTTTCTATTGCTCCTGAAAGATCACGGACACTCGCCTTTGCCAGTGCATCATTGTAATATTCATTGGATGCCATGACAATTTTTTTATATATTTTTACATTTACGCCGCATTCAGGGCAGATATTTTCCCTTCCAAGCTTTGCTCCACAATTATAGCACTTCATTCTTTCCCTCACTTCATGAATTTACATTCGACTTTTCCAAAAGATGTCTTACATATTATGTTTTAACTCCTGCATCATCTCTTTTAAAACATCTGTCATATCTGTTAATTCATGATTATATATTGCCTGTTCTGCCTCTTCTACCTCTAAGCTCGGTTTAAAATTCTTTAATTCTTCTTCAAAATTAATCATAATCGACCTGTCCTTTTCTGCCATTTGTTTATGGCAAACATCTATTTTAAGATTCTTCTCTCCACCACATAATTAAGGGCAAAAAGAATCACCACTATATTATAATATAGTGGTGACAATAATCAAGTAAATTTATATTAAGTTTTTCGTAAAACTTCTGCCATATTCGACAGCAGTTTTATGAGCATTCTCTCGTCTTGATCTTATCCTGCAGCTTGTAAAACTCAGCTGCTTTTACATAATTCTGTACAAGCAGCTTGGTATCCTCGATCTGGATCACAGCTCCCGGATAAGTCCCCCGCAAAACGGTAACACATGCACCGCTCGCACTCTCGATCAGATTGCGCAGCTGCTTTGCCTCTTCTTTGCTGTGTGCTAATGTCGCAGTATCACGGATCTTGATACGGAGCAATGTCACTCGCCTCGGATCGTCTTTGTAGCTGACTCCACGCGCTTTTTCCAGCTCTTCAAACTTGCGCAGCCCCTCTTCAATCTGTGCCAATCCCTGACTCAACTCCTGAATCGTCTTTTCTAACTGTCTGAGTTTTGCATATCCTTCCGGACTTGCACCAGCCATAATAACGGTCTTTTTCTCGGCATCATTTCCTAATGTCGTAACCTCGATTCCACACACTCCATGTGTAAGGCCACCGATGATGCTTCCGCGTTTTCCATTCATGATGATCTTTCCAAAGCACTGTACCTGACAATCCATTAACACATCTGCACGGATATCGCCTGCACATTCAATACGGGTAAATTCAAAAAACTTTGCGGTAATACTGCCTTTTGTCTTTACTGATGCCTTATTTCCACCGAGCATTCCACTTCTTAAAATAATATCTTTCCCTGCCTCTAAAGTACATGCCTCGACGATTCCATCCACTGTGATCGTACCGCTTGCTTTTACTATAACGCCGCTTTCCACGCTTCCGTGGATCACAACATCACCATGAAAATCAATGTTGCCACTGGAAAGATCTGCATTGCCGGACAATTCATGTACCGGAAGGATCACAACCCTGTCATTCTGTGTCTCGATCTTACCACTCATCAGCGCAACATAGGTATTATCATCCCTTCGTTCAAATCCTTTTCCTTTCAGTGGAAGCTGTTCTCTTCCCCGCTTTGCAGGTATCGGCTTTCCAGTGACTGTCTTGCCGTCCATTCCCTCCACACAAGGATGGTACTCCGCGATCACCTGATCCTGCACCACAGACTCTATCGACTTTACAGACCAGTAATCCACGGTTCCATCCGGCCGCATCAACGGTTTTTTATCAAAGTTGCAGTTAAAATTGTAATCATAATAACCGTCTTTTCCATCTACCGGCTCTGTTCCTGCGCAACTAACGTCTCCACACCATATTTTTTCATCAATCAGCTCCGTCAACGCTGCTTCATCTATTCCGTACTTGACACCTCTGTCATCCAATGCTTTCTGCAATGATTCAATTGTATATTCTCCCCATCGTCTGGTGTTATAAGCATAACATACGCTTCCATGCTATCTGCCGTCATCCGTACGATTGGTTTTCTTCTGTTACCATAGGCGTGCTCCCCAATTCTTTCTGATGTATGTATATATAGTAACGTAGAATATTCCTTATCTTATATAATACTAGTATTTTTATGCTTTTCAAGTAAATTCTTTAACACAACGCATCCTTTTGGTGCTATTTTACCAAAAGAGCTATACAAGGCAGGCACCACTTTACCGGCTGACCAGTAAAGATGATACCCATCGTGCATAGCTCCTTCTTATTATATCATGAAGCAATGCTTCATGATCATGATCTACGAGCTTCGCTCGGCAGTCTTATTATATCATGTGCAAAATCAGCACATGATACAATTCGCCGTTCTTGCGCTCATTATCTTGCAATTATTTTGACATCTGTGCCAAACGTTCTTTGACCTGCTCCATCATCTGTTCGTATCCGGCAAGTTTGTCCTTCTCTTCCTGCACTTTTGCTTCCGGTGCTTTGCTTAAGAATTTTCATTCGAAAGCATTCCCTTAGAACGATGCAAGCTCTTTCTCTAAACGTGCCTGCTCTTTTAACAGACGCCCTTTTTCCTTCTCGAAATCAACCAGATCTTCTAATGGCAGATACAGTGTAGCGCCAGGGATCACAACAGATACTGCATCCTCCCCGATGCCTGTCTTATCCTGCTGCACCATGACCTCACTTGCTCCGGCAAGGTTTGCATAAGCCTCTTTGGTCAGTTCAAAGGAATCACGCAAAGCGGCATCTTCAGCAACAATAAAGATTTTCGCTTTTCTTGATGGCGGAACATCCATCTCTGTGCGCACATTACGGACACCTTTTACCAGATCCTTGCAGTGCTCTAACATTTCTTCCTCTGCCGGGAAATTCCAGTCGGCACGGTACTCCGGCCATTTTGCAAGCATGATCGTGTCTTCTTCCGGATGCAGTGTACAGAAAATCTCTTCTGTGATAAACGGCATGAACGGATGAAGCAGTTTTAATGCCTCTGTCAGTACGGTCTTTAATGTCCAGAATGCTGCGTTTGCAGATGCCGGATCATTTTCTTTATTATAAGTACGAGTCTTAGTGATCTCAATATACCAGTCACAGAATTCATCCCAGATGAAATCATAAACTTTCTGTACGGCGATTCCCATCTCGTACTTATCCATATTTTCTGTCACGTCTTTTGCAAGTGTGTTTACCTTGGATAAGATCCACTTATCTGCCGGTTTTAACTCATCCAGTGACGGCTCCTTGATCTCGCTTCCCTCAAGGTTCATCATGATGAAACGAGATGCATTCCATACTTTGTTGGCAAAGTTTCTGGATGCCTCAACACGCTCCCAGTAGAAACGCATATCATTTCCCGGTGCATTTCCGGTGATCAGTGTCAGACGGAGTGCATCTGCGCCGTATTTATCGATTACTTCGAGCGGATCAATACCGTTTCCTAAAGATTTACTCATCTTGCGTCCCTGGGAATCACGAACCAGTCCGTGGAACAATACGGTATGGAACGGTGCTTTGCCCATCTGCTCATAGCCGGAGAAAATCATACGGATGACCCAGAAGAAAATGATATCGTATCCGGTTACAAGTACATCGGTCGGATAGAAGTAATCCAGATCTTCTGTCTTATCCGGCCAGCCTAATGTGGAGAACGGCCAGAGTGCGGATGAGAACCAGGTATCTAAGGTATCCGGATCCTGCTCCATGTGGTCACATCCACATTTCGGACATTTCTCCGGTGCAGTCTTTGCTACCACCATCTCACCGCAGTCCGGGCAGTAATAAGCCGGGATGCGGTGTCCCCACCAGAGCTGTCTGGAAATACACCAGTCACGGATATTGTCAGTCCAGTTAAAGTATGTTTTCTCCATACGTTTTGGAAGTAACTGGATGTCTCCGTTTTTCACTGCTTCCACAGCCGGTTTGATCAGTTCATCCATCTTTACAAACCACTGCTGTTTTACCATCGGCTCAACGGTTGTGCCGCAGCGGTCATGGGTTCCTACGTTGTGGGAATGCGGCTCTACTTTTACAAGCAGTCCCTGTTTTTCAAGATCCTCCACCAGTGCTTTTCTGCACTCGTAGCGGTCCATGCCCTCATATTTTCCGGCATAATGGTTCATTGTTGCATCGTCGTTGATGACGGTGATCTCCTCTAAGTTGTGACGTTTTCCAACCTCAAAGTCGTTCGGGTCATGTGCCGGTGTGATCTTTACACATCCGGTTCCGAACTCTTTGTCAACATAAGCGTCTGCGATCACCGGGATCTCGCGGTCTGTCATCGGAAGTTTTAACATCTTTCCGACGATGTCTTTGTAGCGGTCGTCGTCCGGGTTCACTGCAACTGCGGTATCACCAAACAATGTCTCCGGTCTTGTCGTTGCGATCTCAACAAATCTTCCCTCTTCGCCGACAACCGGATAGTTGATGTGCCAGAAGAATCCGTCCTGCTCTTCGTGCTCTACCTCGGCATCTGAGATGGAAGTCTTACATACCGGACACCAGTTGACGATACGGGAACCTTTGTAGATCAGCCCTTTTTCATATAATTTTACAAATACCTCAAGTACTGCCTCAGAGCAGCCCTTGTCCATCGTAAAACGCTCTCTCTCCCAGTCTGCGGAAGATCCCATTTTCTTTAACTGGTTGATGATGCGGCTGCCGTACTCGTCACGCCACTCCCAGCATTTTTCTAAGAATCCTTCTCTTCCAAGATCACGCTTGTCGATGCCCTGTTTTTTCAGGTTCTCGATTACTTTCACTTCTGTTGCGATGGAAGCGTGGTCTGTACCCGGCTGCCATAATGCGTTGTAACCCTGCATTCTCTTATAACGTGTTAAAATATCCTGCATGGTGTTGTCGAGAGCATGTCCCATGTGAAGCTGTCCTGTGATGTTTGGCGGCGGCATCACGATGGTAAACGGCTTTTTGCTGCGGTCAACTTCGGCGTGGAAATAGCCGTTGTCTTCCCATTTTTTGTATAAACGGTCTTCAATGCTTTTTGGATCGTAGGTCTTTGCTAATTCTTTACTGCAATTCTGACACATAATCTGTTCTCCTTTTTTAGTTCTGATAGATAGGCGGTTTTGATTCACAGGACATAATTTCCTATGAATTAAAAAAAGCCCTTCGTATTCCATACGGAATACAAAGGGCGAATATGATCGCGGTACCACCTTTGTTGGTGCTCATGTCCAGCCAGTTCCATATCTGACCGGTCATCCTGTAACGTGGATGAGTCGTGAATACCTGTGCATATCTGCAATGCCTGTTCTTATATCCTGTCATACAGCTATGCTTTCTCAGCATTCCGGTTCAAAAGCTACCTTCCACATATCTTTCTCTGGGATGTCTTTCAGCCGGTGAACTTCCCTCTCTGCAAAGAGTTTATGTGTACTCCTCTTTCTCACAACCTTTGTTTTTTGCTGTTTTTATCATACGAGGGGACGCGGGGTTTGTCAACTGTTTTTTTAGATCTCTTCCTCCACCATACTCTTGTTCCTCGTAAACAGATCATAGATACAAGGCACCACGATCAGTGTCAGCAGTGTTCCATATAACATACCTCCCTCAGTCACGATCGCCATCGGCTGCATCATCTCTGAACCGCTTCCAAGTCCCATCGCCATCGTGGACATTGCAAGGATCGTGGTCAGTGCCGTCATTAAGATCGGGCGCAGTCTCGTTCTTCCGGCTGTGACAATCGCCTCCTTTTTATCCATGCCCTCTCTTCTCAGCTGATTGATATAATCGACTAACACGATTCCGTTATTGACGATGACACCCGCTAACATGACAAATCCGATCATGGATACCACGCCGACTTCATTGTCTGTCACAAACAGAGCAAAGAAACCTCCCGTAAATGCAAGCGGAATCGTGAACATAATAATAAAAGGCGACAAAAATGACTGGAACTGTGCAACCATGATAAGATAAATAAATACCACCGCTAAGATCAGCATCAGATACAATTGGTTCATCGCATCCCGGATCGTCTCATCCTCCCCGGTCATGGAGATCTCATATCCATCCGGCAGCTTGATCTTATCTAATTCTTTCTGGATCTGGTCACTTACCAGCGTCACATTGTGATCTTCATCCACACCGGCTGTCACGCTGATATAGCGCGTCTGCGAGCTTCTGTTTATCACATTTAAGGACTCACCTTCCTCAAACTCTGCGATATCTTTCAGGGGAATATCTGTTGTCTCTCCGCTGATACGGTCTGTATAAGGAAATGTCAGCTTACGGATATCCCCTGGCGTGACATCCGCCTGTTCCCCACTCTGCACATATACTTTATAGTCTTTTAAATCCGTCGAGATCGTTGTGGATGACGTATTCGATGCAAGCTGTTTATAGACAAGCTGATACACCTGCGCTGTTGTCATGCCATATTTTGCAGCTTTTTCTTTGTCCACTTTTACCGTGAAAGACGGTGTCGTATCTCCAAGACCATCGTCCACATCTACAGTGCCCTCCGTCTTTTCCACGACTTCTGCGATCTGCCCTGCGAGTTTCTGCAGCTTATCTAAATCTTTTCCGCTGACCCGCACGGAAATACCGCTTCCGAAAAAGGAACTCATATCCGACGCAGAGCTGTCCGTATTCACGTCGCAGTCAAGATCCGCTGTAAGCGCCTGTATCGAGGCAGTGATCTCACTGCCAGTCGCCCCGGAATCATCGATGAGCACGTACATGGTCACACTGTCCGTACTGCCCATCGACATGATTCCACCGCCGCCTGCCATGGCTCCGATCGAATCCACACCGGAGATGCCAGAGATCTTATCCACAACCTCATCCGCGCGCTCCGTCAGTTCCTCAAATGTCAGCTTTTCATCCTCTTTCGCTGAAACCGTGACCGTGAGCTGCTCTGTCTCCATATTCATGTCCATAAAGGTAAATCCTTTGGAAACGGAAAGCGTCACACTTGCCACCAGAAAAACTACCACACAGATCAGTACGATCGGTTTAAACCGCAGTGCCACACGCAGAACTTTTTCATATCCATCTAAAATGCGGTCAAACCACGGATGTTTGATTTCTCTGGTATTCTTCAGCGCACCGGATGCCATCATCGGTACAAACGTCAGCGCCACAATCAGACTTGCAGCTAACGTATAGGCGATCGTGAGTGCAATATCCACAAACAGCTGCCTTGTGATACCCTCCGTAAAAATAATCGGTGCAAACACGCAGACCGTCGTGAGTGTGGATGCAAAGATCGCACCTGCCACCTGTCCTGCTCCCTCGACTGCTGCCTTCCGGATCGAAAATCCCTGATTCCTGAGACGGTAAATATTTTCGATCACGACGATCGAGTTATCCACGAGCATGCCGACACCGAGCGCCAAACCGGACAGTGAAATGATATTTAACGATATTCCGGTAAAATACATCAAAACGATCGCAAAAACCACACTGAGCGGGATAGAACACGCGATCACCAGTGTCGGTTTGATATCCTTTAAAAATAAGATCAAAATGAGCACGGCAAGGATCGCACCCAAGATCATATTTTCCATGACAGACTGCACAATGGTATCAATATAGACGCCCTGATTCATCAATATCGTCATGTGAAGTTTGTCATTTTCTTTTTCCAACGACTCAAATCGTGTCTTGATCCGCTTTGTCACATCTCCGGTGGAGTATCCGGTCTGCTTTTCAATGGAAAGCATGATCGCCGGATTTCCATTTACTTTGGAATAGGAATCCCCTGTATCATCCACCACTTCTGTCTTTGCAACATCTGATAAACGGATCGGCGCGATTCCATCCATTCCGACATCCACCAGCACAAGATTTTCAAGTTCTTCCACGGATGAAACCTCGTCGCCGACACGCACTAAATACTGTTTCTTATTTTCATTGACATAACCTGCCGGCATGGAAAAATTCTGTGCTGTCAGAATTTGGCCTAATGTTTCCACCGACAGGATCTGATTCAGATCCGCAGAATCAAGCGCGCTCTGCTTTGACTCGTCTAATTTTTCCTGTCCCTGCTCTAACCGGACTTCCCCGACCGCAAGCTGTGCAGACGCTTCACTCATCTCTAAGATCCCGTCGATCTCCATCCGGTTTAACGTTACATACGCATCATCTAAGGTAGTTTTTCCATCTGTAACCTGTTCCTGTGCAGTCTGCAGAGCTGCCATTGCTGTTTGGATCTCAACCTGTTTTTGTGACAGCTGCGTAATCACCTGCGGAATATCATCGATCGAACTAAGACTCACATTTAACGCTGCTAACTGATCTGCCCACTGCTGATTTAAGGATGTATTCAGTTCTAACAGTTCTTCCTGTAATAATTCCAGACGTTTTCCTGCTTCCGCAATGCTCTCCTGATTTTCCCCGGTCATCGCAAGGATCTGATTGATCTGTTCCTGATCTCCGGAAATCTTCGCCTCCTCTAAAAGTTCTTCTATACGTCTGCTTCCATCGTCACTGTTCATCTGGGCTTCTTTGTGTGCCTGTTCAATGTCTGCTTTTAATCCCATTCCCTGTTCATAAATACTCTGGAGTTCCGGGATTGCCCGCTTTATCAGCTCATCGGTCGCTTTCAATACTGTATAATTCTGACTCAGATCTGATTCTGCCACAAACGCCTGCGACTTACCATTGATCACTTCATTTTCTGCCTGTCCAAGCTGGTTTGCAAGCTGATCTTTTCCGCTTTCCATCTGCCTGCGTCCACTCTCCACCTGCTCGGCAGCCTGATCGAGCTGTTCCTGCGGTTCAGTAAACTGTTCCTCGATCTTACTCTGGATCTTCTGATTCAGTGCATCGATTTTATCCTGATCTAATGTGACATGAATGTTCTCTTCCACAGTTCCGGTTGTAGAAACAGATGCCACACCGTCGATACTCTCAAGCACCGGCGAAAGTTCATTTTCCACATAATCCGAAATCTCTGACTGCGTCATGCCTTCCACATCGGCAGATGCCACCATTACAGGCATCATATCCGGGTCGATCTGCATGATCATCGGCTTCCCGGCACCATCCGGAAAACTGCCCTCTAACTGGTCTAATTTCTGCTGGATCTCGATAATGACCGAATCCATATTGGCATTCTGCTCATACTCTAAGATCACCATCGAATAATTATCGTAGGAGGCAGAACTCACATTTTTGATGCTCGAAGTCGTCGCCATGGATGCCTCGACAGGTGCTGTCACATCGGATTCCACTTTCTCCGGGCTTGCCCCATATCCGTCGTAATGACTAAGGCATATGGCAGACTCATATCCGGCAGTAGATCTGTGGTCATTTTGGTTAGGGATACGGCTCCTAACACAATGACTAAGATCACGCCTACGATCACAGTATACGGTTTCTTCACACTTAATTTTGACAACACTCTCTTTTGTCCCTCCACCTGAATACGCAAGACATTTGTAATAAACACCTGGCAGCAAATATTTTGCCACAATATATTTAGTTTACCTGTTTCAAAATGGATTGCAAGACTTTCGTACCAGTTTATATTTTTTTAGATTGCTGATTAAGGCAGAATCCTGTGCACAAAAAAGCCCCTGTCAGCTATACACCTATACAAAACTGACAAGAGGCTTTTCTCTTATACCTGCTGTATTCCTACTCTTCCTCTGATTCCTCATCATCCACGATCGCTGCCGTAGCACCTGATACTGCTGACACTACTGCAACCACAGTCGCTATGATGACTACTACAAGTAAACAAATCAGAAAAATCCATAATCCTGTCTCTGTCATATTCCTCTCCATTTCTATGTGTATTTTACAAAGATCCAGCCTGTCCGTTCTTGTCTGCACCCATGTACCCCAACACATCCGATCCTTTATTTCTACTAATCATAGATAATAGTATAGCACACAACCGGCTTATTTACCAGTGACATTGTCAAAGATTTTCATCAAAAATAAGAGTTAAAAATGAGACCACCCATATGGCAGTCTCATTTTTATGTAGTACAGCAATCCGTTTATTAACCCTTTACGCTTCCAAGTGCAACACCCTGTACGATGTGTTTGGATAAGATCAGATATACAATGATAACCGGGAAGATGGAAAATGCGATCATCACATATACCTGCCCCATATCAAACTTGAGCCAGTCAGCCGCACGCAGCTGTGCGATTAAGATAGGCAGTGTTTTTCTTGTCATCATGTAAGATCAATGCCGGTGTGAAGTAGTTGTTCCAGCTGCTTACGAATGTGAAGATCATCTGCACAGCAATTGCCGGTTTCATCAGTGGCATTACAATTGCATTGAAGGTACGGAATTCACCGGAACCATCGATACGTGCTGCCTCGATCAGTGACAACGGCAGTGTACTCTCCATATACTGTTTCATATAGAAAAATGTAACCGGAGCCGCAATCGTCGGCACGATCAGAGGTATAAAGGAATCCTCTAATTTCATGTTGGAAACAAGTTTGATAAATCCAAGTGCAGTTACCTGTGTCGGAATCATCATGATCATCAAAATAAACGGATAAATGTATTTTTCAGTTTGAAATCATATGCATGGATCGCATAAGCTGTCATCGTTGAAAATATACGCTGAGTACTGCACTGAGCGAAGAAACGATCAGGCTGTTGAACATACCGTTCCATACCGGAAGCGTTCCATTTCTCAAATTCTTCCAGTTTTCCCACAGATGGCTGCTCGGAACCAGCGTAAAACCTGACTGCAACTCACCGTTTGATCTGGTTGCATTGATAAACAGTACATAAAACCAGAACAGACACAATATGGAAACAATGATCAGTACGATATATGCGATCAGTCTTCTTGCATGAATTCCTACACCTTTTCAGATTACGATTTTCATTCATGATCTTCACCCTTCCTCTTATCATTGCCGGTTATCTTAAATACTACCAGGCTTAAGATACCTGTAATGATAAACAGAACAACTGACAATGCACCAGCCATACCATAGTTCTTGCTGTAGAGATGTTTATTTAAGAACATGATCAGCGTCATGGTAGAACGCATCGGGTCACCGGTTCCATTGGTTAAGATCTGCGGTACATCGAATAACTGTAAACCACCGATCAGAGATGTAATAACCACATATACAAGAATCGGACGTAACAGTGGCAATGTGATCTGCCAGAATACCTGGGAAGAAGTTGCACCATCAACTTCCGCTGCCTCAAACAAAGAGGTATCAATACCCATCATACCTGCCATTAAAAGGATCGTTGTATTACCAAACCACATCAGACAGTTCATTAACGCGATCAGCCCTCTTGCACTGCCCGCATTGGATAAAAATTTGTACGGTGTATCAATAAATCCGATCTGCATCAGCATTGAGTTGATCGGTCCTCCATCGGAGAACAATGTAAAGAACAACATGGAAAATGCAGATGCCATAATCAGGTTCGGCAGATATACGACTGTTTTAAAGAAACGGGTTCCTTTTAATCTGAGACGTACATCAGAGAACCATGCTCCAAGTACCAGTGACAAAATGATCTGTGGTATGAAACACATGATCCATAATAACATGGTGTTTTTGGTATAAATCCAGATATCTCCATCTGAGAAAAGTTTTTATAGTTTGCAAGTCCGACAAAATTCGGTCCGACCTGTGTCAGTCCTGACATATAATTTTCAAAGAAACTGTTGTAAATTGTGCTGATCAATGGGATCAGCTGAAAAATAACGTATACTACAATAAAGGAATTAAAAAGATATATCCCCATTTATTGTATCTTACTACCTTTCCGCTGCTTTTCTTCATAACAACCTGACCTCCTTTTCCAGAGTGCATGATTTTCGTTCACAGAGCTCACAGCATCCCTCACTTTACTCTGTGTAAGTCTGCTGTCAGCTCTGCGCTTACAGTTTTACACACATTTGGATATAAAATGAGCCGCGCCCGCCTCCCTTACGGTCCGGCAGGCGCGGCATCTGTTCATTTTTTATACCATTGTCTGCTTAGTATGTTAACTCCGGATATTTTTCTACCACTGATTTGTAGAACAGATCTAATGCCTCTTCTTTGGTAGCTGTTCCTTCGAAGTAGTTCTTCATTGCGTTCTGGAACTCTTCGTTACATCCCTGATCGTATGCAGAAAGGTTGCTTAAATCAAGTTTGGAAACGCCTGCGCTGTAAATACCAAGTGGATTCTGTCCACCTAAGATCTTGCTTGAATAGGAGCTGTCTGCCATCTCAGCGATTACATCCTGGTTGTTTACAAAGTCATCATCTTTCTCGATGATCTCTTTCATAACATCATCATTGGTTGTCATCTGAAGCATGATATCTTTTACAAGGCTCTGGTTATCAGTTCCGTTTGCTGCACAGATCCATGTACCACCCAGAAGAAACCCTGCGGTCCTTCGGTTGCTCCCCAGCCACCGTTGTAACCGATACTGCCTTCGGTATCTGCTGCCATTGAAAAGTTTACTAACCATGCAGGTCCAAAGTAGCAGAATACATTTCCTTCCGGATAGAAACCTTTCTTCCAGTCATCACTCCACAGTTCGTATGTTCCTGTCTCGCCTGCATCTACAAGTTCTTTGGAATCATCAACCCATTTCATAATGTTGTCATCAATATTGATCTTGCCATCAACAACCCATTTGAAGTAACGTTGTTGGAATATACACGGTAAGTATCGTTTGCGGAAGATGTGATGGTGTAGCCTGCATCTTTCATCTTCTTTGCTGTATCATTGAATGTATCCCAGTCTTTACATAGTTCTGAACTTCTGAAGGATCATCAGATCCTAATACTGCTTTTGCTGCATCTCTGTTATAGAATAATACGCCAGGACAGCCCTGCCATGAAACACCTTTTAATACACCGTTGGAATCGGTAACAACATCTTTGGTGTACTGATACTGTTTGGAAAGATCTGAATCAGTAATTCCAAGATCTGATACTGCCATTGTGTAGTCGGTATCTACATATTTTAATGCATAATCAGCTTCTACTAAAAAGATATCAATCTTGTCATCTGCTGCTGCATCGGCCTGTTTTAATAAGGTTGCGTCCAGGTTGTTCTGATATGCATTGTCATCATTCGGTGTAATGTTCCATTTTACAGTTACATCACCGATCGTACCTGTGGTTGCATCCACCTCTGTATATCCAGGATAATGATCTGTAACACGGCTCTTGAACTCTTCGTTCCAGCAGTAGATGTTAAGTACTTTTCCTTCATCGGAAGCACTCGCATCTGAAGCTGCAGCTTCGGTCGCCGGAGCTGCCTCATCTGTGGCTGCGGCGTCACTGCTGCCCGTATCTGCCGAGCTGCTGTTTCCACTGTTTGTGCTGGTGTTTGCTGCGTTATTACCGCCGCATCCTGCCATCATGGTTACAAGCATTGCTGTACATAATAATGTGCTAACGATTTTCTTCTTCATAGAAAACCCTCCTCCTTAATATGTGGTCTTTTGACCATTGTTTTTGTTGTTTTGCTGCTTGTAAAGCAGATAGTTCAGAATCTTTGCTGCTCTTTGTATAAACTTCTGTAAAGCGTCATCTGCATGTAGCTGCAACTACATTTAAATGCGTCCAACGGATTTACCTGCAACTAAGATCCCTTCTATAACGACTCTCTCTACGAGAGTTGTTCTCGGTTTCTCAATGGAGCCAATCAGCCGCTTGGCTGCCTCACTCCCGATCAGCTCTGTGTCCTGTCTGATCGTCGTAAGCTGAGGATGTAACAACTGCGACATCCTCGTTCCGTCATATCCTGCAATCGAAATATCCTGCGGAATCCGAAGTCCCATCTCTATGATGACATTCCTTCCTCCTATTAAAGAGGTGTCATCCGGATAAATGATACAGGTTGGCGGATCTTCTAAATTGAGCAGCTCTTTTGTCTGTTTTGCTGCCTCCCTGGTCTCTAAGTAATCTGCTGTCCGGATGTATTCATCCGGAATCTTCAGACCAAGTTCATCCACCGTCCGGTAGAAACTTGCCAGCCGGTCTTTCGTAACGTAAGAAGCCTGCTGCCCATGAATATATGCAATTTTCCGATGTCCCTGCCCGTATATATATTTTACAAGATCTTCCATACCCTGAATATTGTTGGAACTGACTGCCGTACAGTTATGATGTACATAATCAATCGTAACGACCGGCAGGTCACTATTCATCAGTTCTAAGACATCCGGGTCATTGAAATCGGCACAGACGATTGCAACTCCTTCAAAATTCCGGTATCTGCAATGTTCATAATAGGACATCTTGCGATTTTCAAAACAGGTATTGATAAATGTAATGTCATATCCCTGTTTCTCCGACTGAACTTTTAATCCATTCAGCACTCCGGAAAAATACTCATGTGTCAAACCGCTTCCCGCCTCTTCTTCAAAGAGAACTCCTATATTATAAGAACGGTTTGTCTTTAGTGCTCTCGCCGCCGCATTTGGAAAATAACCAAGTGCTTCTGCTGTCTTTCTGACACGGCTCTTTGTCTCTTCGCTGATATCTCTGGTCATTTAAAGCCTTGCTTACGGTGGCAGTAGATACTCCACATTTCTCTGCAATCGTTTTTAATGATACCATGGAAACCTCCAGCTTCTCTTCGAAAACGAAATCCTGTTTCTGAAATATTTCTTAATCGTTTTCGTACTTTTACTATATGTCATCCATAAGCAAATTGCAACTGGTTTTGGCAATTCGTCGCTTTTACACTTTTGCAGTAGTTTTGTGCATTTTACATTAAATATTAGACCAATTATCTGTAATCTCAGTACTTTGTATCTAATTCTTATACGTTTTCGTAAAATACTTTAATTATTCATCAGAAAATAGCTATTGTCGCTTTCATCCATAAAAGTATATTTTTTGTTTAATCTGCTATATTTGCCTGTTTTCAATGTTTTGTATTGATTTTATTCTTTCTGAATATATACTTTTATTAAAGGATGAAAACTTAATCGTTTTCGAAATCGTTACTTATCAATATTTATGTATATGGAGGATTTTATTATGAAATTCGGTTATTTCGATGACACCAACAAAGAATATGTCATCACATCTCCAAAAACACCACTGCCATGGATCAACTACCTTGGTTCCGAGAACTTCTTTTCTCTGATCTCAAACACCTGCGGCGGTTACAGTTTCTACAAAGATGCAAAGTTACTCCGCCTGACCAGATACCGCTATAATAATGTACCGCTCGATTCCAATGGACATTACTACTATATTAAAGATGGTGACACGATCTGGAATCCGGGCTGGATGCCTTCCAAAACAGAACTGGACGCTTACAGCTGCCGTCATGGTATGGGTTATTCCGTATTTAAAGGAACCAAAAATAAACTGACCGCAGAGCTTACCTCTTTGTTCCGGTCGGTGAGACATGTGAAGTCGGCAAACTCTCCCTTACCAATGAGAGCAATGAAACCCGTAATTTTCTGTTTTCTCATATGTAGAGTTCTGTCTGTGGAATGCAATGGACGATATGACCAACTTCCAGCGTAACTTCTCCACCGGTGAGGTTGAGATCCACGGTTCTGCTCTTTATCATAAGACCGAATACAGAGAGCGCAGAAATCATTACGCTGTTTACACTGTCAACGCTCCGATCGCCGGTTTTGATACAGACCGTGACTCGTTCTTAGGCGCTTACGGTGAAAACTCTGCTCCGGAAGTTGTTGTAAACGGAACTTCAAAGAATTCTGTTGCAAGCGGCTGGGCACCGATCGGTTCCCATCACCTTGAAGTTTCCCTTGCTCCGGGCGAGACAAAGACCTTCGTTTTCGTACTTGGTTATGTTGAAAATCCGGTAGAGGAAAAATGGGTTGGACGTGCTGAGGATGGAGTCATCAACCGCAAACGTGCCGATGAACTTCTCTCCGTTTTGATACCGCAGAAAAGCAGACGCGGCACTCGCCAAATTAAAAGATTACTGGAACGAACTGCTGTCCCATTTTACCATTTCTTCCAGTGAGGAGAAATTAGACCGTATGGTAAACATCTGGCACCAGTATCAGTGTATGGTTACCTTTAACATGAGCCGTTCCGCATCTTACTTTGAGTCCGGTATCGGCCGTGGCATGGGATTCCGTGATTCCTGTCAGGATCTGCTCGGTTTCGTACATCTGATCCCTGACCGTGCGAGAGCGTATCTTAGATATCGCAGCTACCCAGTTCGAGGACGGAAGTGCTTATCATCAGTATCAGCCGCTCACCAAAAAGGCAACTCTGACATCGGAAGCGGCTTTAACGATGATCCGTTATGGCTGATCGCCGGAACTGCAGCTTATATCAAAGAGACCGGCGATTACTCAATTCTCGACGAGATGACACCATATGACAGCGATGCTTCCAAAGCAACCACTTTCATGGAGCATTTGCGCCGTTCCTTCCATTATACAATGGAACATCTGGGACCGCACAATTTACCGCTGATCGGACGTGCCGACTGGAACGACTGTCTCAACTTAAACTGCTTCTCGACTGAGCCGGGTGAATCTTTCCAGACTTTTGGTCCTTCCGAAGGCCCGAATGCTGAATCCGTATTTATCGCAGGTATGTTTGTCCGCTACGGAAAGATTATGCAGCAATCTGCCGCCATCAGGGCATGACGGAGGAAGCAGAACTTGCAGAGAAAGCAATCGCAGAGATGGAAAAACCGTTATGGATGCCGGCTGGGATGGCGAATGGTATCTGCGTGCTTACGATCATTACAAAAATAAGATCGGTTCAAAAGAATGCGAAGATGGCAAGATCTTTATTGAGCCACAGGGCTTCTGTGTTATGGCTGAGATTGGTTTAGAGGAAGGCTGCTGCTTAAAGGCAATGGAATCCGTCGAAAATATCTCGACACGAAATACGGTATCGTACTGTTACAGCCGCCTTACCACAGATATCATGTGGAACTTGGTGAGATTTCTTCTTATCCACCAGGATACAAAGAAAACGCAGGTATCTTCTGTCACAACAACCCATGGATCTCTATCGCGGAGACTGTAATTGGCAGAGGCAACCGTGCCTGGCAGGTATATACAAGAACCTGTCCTGCATACATTGAGGATATCAGCGAGATCCACCGCACAGAGCCTTATGTATACTCCCAGATGATTGCCGGAAAAGACGCCCCGAACTTCGGTGAGGCAAAGAACAGCTGGCTGACAGGAACCGCCGCATGGACCTTCCTCAATGTTTCCCAGTTTATCCTTGGTATCCGCCCGGATTATGATGGTCTGACTGTTGATCCTTGTATTCCATCCAAATTAGATGGTTTTACCGCCAAACGTGATTTCCGCGGTGTCAGCTACCATATCACCGTAAAGAATCCAAATCATGTGGAAAAGGTGTGCTTTCCATGATCGTGGATGGACAGCCGGTAGAGGGAACTACGATTCCATTCTCGGCTGAGAAGAAAGATGTAAATGTAGAAGTAACGATGGGCTAACCTCCTGCCTGTCTTTACTGACAAAAGAAGCCTTCTTTATGAAGGCTTCTTTGTATCCCAAACTAAAATGTTTCATTTTTCTGTATTTGCGTGGTGATATACCTTTTATCTTTCGAAACGAATCCCCAAAATAGTTACTGTCATTAAATCCACATTCAAAAGCAATATCTGTGATAGATTTATTCGTTTCCAGCAGCAGCCTGCATGCATTCTGTATCCGGAGATTAATAATATATTCTTTAAACCCGAACCCGTCGCTGTCTTAAATCTCTTAGACAAAATGACTTATTCATGTCAAATTTATCCGCCACATCTTCCAGTAAAATATTTTCCGTATAATGTTCAAAATATATGTTGCAACTTCCTGGATTTTTCGGTTATCAACATCAATCTCTTTTATAACATTGTCCTCATACTCCTTGCATCTTATGATAAACAGCAAAAGTTCAACAAGTCCTGCTTTTATAAATGCCGTTGATAATATGTCCGGCGTATCATTTTCAAACATTAACTTATCCAGCAGGGAATCCACATAGTTTCTGCGTTTTTCCGGTATATTGATTACCCCGGAACCATACAGTTCTTAAGATATTCCGCTCCGATCTGTTCTTTGATCCAATCCGTAATCTCCTGCCGGAAACTGATAACAATCCTTTCATGAATTCCTTTCCCGGTATATACTGTCTTATGCAGACAGCCACCCGGAACGATTACAAGATCACCTTTTCCAAACTTATAGATATTGTGATCAATAAAGCTGGTGCACTCTCCACTGGAAAGATAAAAATTTCATGAAATGGATGTACATGTGGCTCGCAGTTACTTTCAGATATCGTATTACTTCTTCTGATCTTCTTAATATCAAAATCTTTTGACATATCCTGAAACATATAATTCTCCATTTTTCTGTACTTTTATGTGTTTTTATCATTTTTTCAAGGAATATACTGTTTTTGTCATATTATGAACCATATGAATACAACCTGTCAACATATTTTATAAATCCACAAGGAGCTCCTATGCCAAAACAAATATCTGAAAATAAACGAAATATGATTCTAAATGGAAACCTGTCCCAGGCAATCCTTATGCTCGCCGTTCCGGTCATGATCAATAGTTTTATCCAGTCGATGTATAATCTTACGGACACATTCTGGCTTGGACGGATCGGAACAGAAAACCAGTCTGCCATAACGCTCGTATCACCATTTCAAAATATCCTTAACAGTTTTGGCAGCGGCATAACAACCGCAGGTGCAATTCTTATATCGCAATACCTTGGTGCCAGAAAGATGAACAGGCAAACAAAATGGCAAATCATATCTGTATTACATCCCTTGGTTTCTCCCTCATCTGTGCATTACTGTGCTGGCTGATATCCCCGGCATTAGTCACCTGGCTCGGTGCCAGGGAGTGGTCTATGAGTACGGTCTTACTTATTTAAGAATTGTGGTCCTTGATATGCCATTTCTGTTCATGATCAATTTATTCACAGCCGTGAAACAGGCGCAGGGGACACTGTAAAACCCATGCTTCTCAATCTGCTTGGTATCATGATCAATCTGATATTAGATCCTCTTTTCCTCATTGTGTTCCACTTTGGAATCGGAGGCGCAGCATTTGCCACGCTTATAGCAAAAACCCTGCGCTCTCATTGGACTGATCCTTCTTACAAAATCAAATCAGCTCATACGGATTTCTTTTAAAAATTTTGTCTTTGACCAAAAAATGATACGCGCCATTATCAAAATTGGTCTGCCAACTGCGATTGGCGGCAGCACCATGCAGCTAGGTACGCTGATCATGACCAGAAATGTAAATGTTTATGGTTATATTGCAACCAGCGCCTATGGTATTGGCAACAAAATCAACAGCCTTATCACAATGCCAGCCAGTGGTGTCGGTTCCGCCGTTTCTACTATAGTTGGACAAAATATGGGAGCCGGAAACACAGAGCGGGCGAAGAAAACCTTCCATTATTCATTAAAAATGTGTACCTTATTTTTACTTATTCTGGGATTCATTTTTCAAGACGCCCTGTTTCCCAGACTATGGTATCATTCTTTTCAACAGATGCCAAAGTCATCCCTCTGGCTGCAGACTATTTATCCATTATTGCATTCTGGTGCTTTACAAACGCTTTTATAATGTATCACAGGGATTGTTCCAGGGATGTGGGCATACACTGATCACAATGCTCGTAGATGCTTCCCGGATATGGCTATTCCGTCTGTTGTCTCTTTGGATATGCGCAAATGTATTTCATATGGGAGTGGCATCCGTCTGGTATTCCGTTGTAATCAGTAATGGAACCTCTGCCATAATCCTGTATCTGCTATACTGGACCGGAATATGGAAAAAGGATATGCAGACCCTCTCTAGAGCCTTTCATATTTTCTCTTTCACTTTAATCTTCTATTTCCAGTCAACAAAATTTGTTGCAAATTAATTTGCTGTCACAAGTCCGTTCTCACAATCCAATTCTACATATGCACTGGATTTTAAGACATCAAGCGCATGTTTTGCACCGATCAGGACAGGAATATCAAGGCTTAATCCTGCAATCGCCGCATGGCAGTTTTCGCCGGATGCTTCCACGATCAGTCGGATGCCTCACGCATCTGTGTCATCATGGCATTGCTGGTATCTTTTGCAACAATGATATCTCCGACTTTAAAGTTTTTTAAATCCTCATCGCTGTGACATACACAGAGGTTTGCAGAAATCTTCTGTGTTCCGATTCCTTGTCCCTCCACTAAGATATGTCCTGCCACCTGCACCTTGATCAGGTTGGTCGTACCGGATACACCAAGAGGAACTCCTGCGGTTAAGACAACAACATCGCCCTTTGAAATGATTCCTGCTGCTTCTGCTGCATCGACTGCATAGTCAAACAGCTCTTCTGCCTGTGTCTTTTCCTCGATCATAAGCGGGATCACACCCCAGGATAATGCAAGCTGACGGTAAATCTTTTCTGTCAGACATCCTCCGATAATCGGACAGTTTGGACGATATTTGGAAACCATGCGGGCGGTACGTCCTGATTTTGTTACCGTAATGATTGCTGCCGCATTCAAATCTCCTGCCATTGTACATGTCGCATGGGAGATTGCATTGGTCACATCCGGGTTGCTCATGGTTTTGCGCATTTTAAAACGCTGTAAGTAATTGATATCCTGTTCCGTACGGACTGCAATACGCACCATAGTCTTTAAAGCCTCGATCGGATACATACCTGCAGCTGTCTCTCCGGAGAGCATGATCGCACTGGTTCCGTCGTAGATTGCATTTGCAACGTCAGTTGCCTCTGCTCTGGTCGGACGCGGATGTTTCATCATGGAATCAAGCATCTGAGTCGCTGTGATAACCTTCTTGCCTGCATCGTATACTTTTTTAATTATCATCTTCTGGATCACCGGTACATCCTCTAACGGGATCTCAACACCCATATCACCACGCGCTACCATGATTCCATCGGAAACACGGATAATATCGTCAATATTCTGTACACCCTGCATATTTTCAATTTTTGCAATGATATTGATATCCTCGCCGCCTTTTTCTGCAAGGATCTTGCGGATTGCAAGCACATCATCTGCGGTACGGACAAAAGATGCAGCAATAAAATCATAATCATGCTCTACCGCAAATACGATATCACCATAATCTTTTTCGCTGATATATGGCATGGACAATTCTACATTTGGAACGTTCACGCCTTTTCTGTTGGAAATCACACCGCCATTTAACACCTGGCAGATGATATCTTTTGGCTTATTGCCATCTTTATCTGCCTTTGCGCCAGATGTCACCTTGATTTCTTTTACTTCCATTCCGATCAGACCATCATCGATCAGAATGCGATCTCCCGGTTTTACATCCTCCGGCAGGTTTTTATAAGTAATGGAAACACGTTTTGCATCTCCCATAATCTCATCGGTTGTCAGGGTAAAAGTCTGTCCATCCTTAAGTTCGACTTTTCCGTCCGTAAAATCTCTCAGGCGGATCTCCGGTCCTTTTGTGTCAAGCAGTGCTGCGACTGGACGCTTTAATTCCTTACGAAGTTTCTGTAACATCTGAAGGCGTCCTAACTGCTCCTCATGGTCACCATGGGAAAAATTAAAACGGGCAACGTTCATTCCCTCTTCGATCAGGCGTTTTAATACACCTTCCTTATCTGTTGAAGGTCCTAAAGTACAAACAATTTTTGTTTTTCTAAACATCTTTTTTCCTCGTAAAAAAATTTATTTTCGGCAATCGATTCAGTCTTATTATTACCATAAAAATGGCAGTTTATTTCGTGATCATCGTACCCGGTCCACCGCTCACATAGGTGCCGTCTTTGTTCAGCTTTGTAATAAGTACGGAACGGATTGCGGAATCTCCAATAAAATCAATGGCCGCCTGAATCTTTGGCAGCATGTCATCCTCTCCGAACTGACCTTCTTCCATATACTGTTTTGCTTCTGCAACAGTCATGGTCGAAAGAGGTTTCTCATTCTCTGTGCCGTAATTCAGACATACATTGTCCACACTTGTTAAAATGACTAACATGTCAGCATCTAAAAGTTCTGCTAATTTTCCTGCTGCAAGGTCTTTTTCAATGACTGCACTCGCGCCCTTTAAGTTATTGTCCTGTGCAAGTACCGGAATACCGCCACCTCCGCAGGCAACAACAACCTGATCTGCATCCGATAATGCACGGATCGCATCGATTTCAACGATATCCATTGGCTTCGGTGCTGCAACGATACGGCGGAATCCTCCTTCTACTGCTGTGACATGATTTCCTTTTTTCTCCTCTGCCTCAGCTTCTTCTTCTGTCATCACACGTCCGATCACCTTACCTGGTTTGTAAAAAGCCTCATCATATGGATCGACAACAACCTGTGTCAGAACTGTGGAAACTGTCTTATAAATTCCCTTATTCAGCAGCTCGGCACGGATAGCATTCTGTAAATCGTAACCGATATATCCCTGACTCATTGCAGAACATACAGACATTGGCGTAGCGGTATACTCCGGATATAATCTGCAGAACTCATTCATTGCTGTATGAATCATACCAACCTGTGGCCCGTTACTGTGTGTAATGACTACCTGATAATCATCGCGGATAAAGTCAGCAACCGCTTTTGCAGTGCGTTTTGTTGCCTCTTTCTGCTCCGGTAACGTGGTACCAAGTGCTTCATGACCAAGTGCTATTACGATTTTTTTCTTTTTCATGGCTATCCTCCGATACTGACTCTTCGTCATAGTGATTATTTTAGCATGAACCTCATACAGGCGCAATCTGATAAGAGTTTGCTTCCTGTTAAGATTTTCTGCTTTTTGTAAATTTTTATAGTTTCAGCATACCATATTCTGACATATTTTTAAACAGGCTATTTTTCTTCCTGCGGCAGCACGAAAGAATCGATCAGCTTCCAGATCTCGTCACGCCCCTGCTTCGTCTCTGCAGAAAACGGAATGATCGTGGTTCCCGGCTGTACATTTAAGCCCTCGCGGATCGCTTTGACATTTTTCTGGATCTGGCTTCGTTTGATCTTATCGAGTTTGGTCGCAATAATGATCGGTGCAAATCCCTGATACACCATCCACTCATACATCATTCTGTCGTTTGCAGACGGATCGTGGCGGATATCGATCAAAAGAAAGACTACCTTTAACTGCTTTGAAGTGTGAAGGTAATTCTCGATCATTTTTCCCCACTTTGCCTTCACTTCCTCGGATGCCTTTGCATAGCCGTATCCCGGAAGATCGACAAGGTACATGGCATCGTTGATATTGTAAAAGTTGATGGTCTGCGTTTTTCCAGGCTGTGCGGAAGTACGCGCCAGTGCTTTGCGGTTCATCAGTGCATTGATCAGAGATGATTTTCCAACGTTTGATTTTCCTGCAAAAGCCACCTCCGCATATGCGGTATCCGGCACCTTGCTGGTCACACCGCAGACAATTTCCAGGTTTACATTTTTTATTACCATGTTATTCTCCTCATTGTTATCTTCATTCACTTGCTATGATTTCTAAAACATTCTTTTTTATTTGCCGGCAGAAAATCTTATTTTTGTCTTTTTACAAATGCCACGTTAAGTACTTCCTGCATTTTTTCCACAAATACAAGTTCTAAGCCTTTTTTGATCTCCGCAGAAATCTCCTCCACATCCTTCTCGTTTTTCTTCGGAATACAGATCGTCCTTATTCCGGCATTTTTTGCTGCAAGAATCTTTTCTTTTAATCCGCCGATCGGAAGTACCCTGCCGCGCAGTGTGATCTCTCCTGTCATTGCGACATCCGCACGGACCGGAGTCTGTGTGATCGCAGAAAGCATTGCCGTCGCCATCGTGATACCTGCGGACGGTCCGTCTTTTGGCACTGCCCCCTCCGGGATATGGATATGAATGTCATTTTCCTGAAAAAACTTCTTTGGAATATGATATTCTTCCCCTACCGAACGGATATAACTTAAGCCTGCCTGTGCGGACTCTTTCATCACATCTCCGAGTTGTCCGGTAAGCTGTACTTCGCCTTTGCCCGGCATCACGTTGACCTCGATCTCCAACGTATCACCGCCGACGCTCGTCCATGCCAGACCGCGCACGATTCCGACCTCATCGTTCTCGTTTTTCTGATCAAACGTATATCTCTCTTTTCCAAGATATTTTTCTACATTCTGACCTGTAACTTTTACGCATTTGACTTCGGATTCGTATACTTCCCTTGCAGATTTTCTTGCAATTTCAGACAGCCTGCGCTCTAAATTACGCACACCTGCTTCCCTTGTATAACCGGAAATGATCTTTTGCAGCGCACGGTCACTGATCTTTAACTGTTCCGGCTTTAAACCGTTTTTCTCTTTTACCTTCGGCAGCAAATGCTCTTTTGCAATATGGAACTTCTCATTTTCCGTATAACTGCTCACCTCGATCAGTTCCATACGGTCGAGCAGCGGACGTGGAATATCCTGAACAGAGTTTGCTGTCGCAATAAACAGTACCTCTGACAGATCAATCGGAACCTCGATATAGTGGTCGCGGAACTTACAGTTCTGCTCTGCGTCGAGCACCTCAAGCATGGCAGATGCAGTGTCGCCCTTATAATCGCTGCTCATTTTATCGATCTCATCAAGCAGCATCAGTGGGTTTTTCACGCCGGCACTGCGCAGACCATTGACAATACGTCCGGCATCGCACCGACATAAGTTTTCCGGTGTCCACGGATCTCCGCCTCGTCACGGACGCCGCCTAAACTGATTCGAACATACTTTTATCAAGTGCACGCGCCACGGAACGGGCAATGCTCGTCTTTCCGGTACCAGGCGGTCCGACTAAACATACGATCGGGCTCTCGCCCTTTTCGTCAGATTGCGCACAGCAAGGAACTCTAACATACGCTCTTTTACTTTTCCAATCCGTAATGATCTTCATTTAAAATGCGCTCTGCATTTTCAGATCCTTGTTATCTTTGGATGCCTTATTCCACGGCAGTTCTAACATGGTCTCGATATAACCGCGACTGACTGCACTCTCCGAAGAACTTCCACTGATATTTTAAAGCGTAAGATCTCTTTCTGATCTTTTCTTTGACTTCTTTGTCTGCCTTTAACTTTTCAACTGTTCTAAATAGGCATCCGCATCTGACTCCGCATTATCCTCGCCGAGTTCTTCCCGGATCAGCTTCATCTGTTCACGCAGGATATATTCCTTCTGGTTCTTATCCACACGTTTCTTTACTTTTGCCTGGAATTCATTTTTGATCGCAGTGATCTCAATTTCTTTTAAAGAAGCGCCATCAAAACTTCATAGCGCTCCGTCAGTGAAACTGCCTCTAATATTTCCTGCTTCTGTTCATAATAAAAGGAAGATTGTTGGCGATCAGATCCATGATCTTCGGCAGATTCTTTTCTTCCCTGACCTGTCTGCGCATTTCACCTCCGACACGCGGGTTGACAGTTACATATTTTCAAATGTGTCCTGTACACTGCGCACCATAGCCGTTTTGCCTCGTCCGACAATCCCTCATCAATTTCTTCACACCGCGTGAGTTCCACCTCTAAAAGTCCGTCTGAGAAACAAAGCGGACAATTGTGCCCGCTCTGTTCCTTCCACTAAAACTCTGACGATGTTGTTTTGTAATTTTATGACCTGCCTGACCTCTGCAATAATACCGATATGATATAAATCTTCGATGCCAGGCTCTTCCTGCTCCACATCACGCTGTGCAACAAGGAAGATCTTCTGTTCATCCATCATACTCTGTTCTACTGCATGAATCGACTTTTCACGGCTCACATCAAAATGTGCGATCATCCCGGAAGGATGACCATTCCGCGAAGTGCCACCGCAGGCATTTTCATCGCTTTATTATCCAACCTGTTTTTCCTCTATCTTTTCAAGTTCACGTTCTTCGATCGCAAGCTGTTCATCCACCATCTCTTTTGTGATCTGGCACTGTGTAATGGATTCATCCGATGGAATGTGGTACATCAGATCTAATGTAACAGCCTCCATGATCGCACGAAGTCCACGCGCTCCTGTCTTGCGCTCTAACGCTTTATCTGCAATCGCCTCAAGTGCTTCTTTGTCAAAGTCAAGCGCTACACCGTCTAACTCAAACAGCTTCTGATACTGTTTGGTCAGCGCATTTTCGGCTCCTGTAAAATGCGGATCAATGCGTCCCTGTCAAGCATATCCAAAGATACCGTTACCGGCACACGTCCGATAAACTCAGGAATCAATCCAAACTTTACAAAATCCTGTGGAAGTGCATGTTTTAACACATCACCGATATTGTAATCTCTTGTCACGGATATCTGCATTAAATCCGATCGTCTTCTGATCCATTCTGGTCTCAATGATCTTCTCAAGTCCGTCAAACGCACCGCCGCAGATAAATAAGATGTTGGTCGTGTCGATCTGGATCAGCTCCTGCTGCGGATGCTTTCTTCCGCCCTGTGGCGGCACAGACGCAACAGTTCCCTCTAAGATTTTTAATAATGCCTGCTGTACACCCTCACCGGATACATCTCTGGTGATGGATACATTTTCAGATTTTTGGAGATCTTGTCGATCTCGTCGATATAGATAATTCCGCGCTGTGCACGTTCAATGTTATAATCAGCCGCCTGGATGATCTTTAAAAGGATATTTTCAACATCCTCTCCAACATATCCTGCCTCCGTCAGTGTGGTCGCATCTGCGATTGCAAATGGAACGTTTAAGACTCTCGCTAATGTCTGTGCCAACAGTGTTTTCCGGAACCGGTCGGTCCTAACATCAGAATGTTGCTCTTCTGAAGCTCTACACCGAGGTCATCTCCGGCCATGATTCTTTTATAATGGTTATAGACAGCCACAGACAGCACTTTTTGCCTGATCCTGTCCAATGACATAATCATCCAAAATGCCTTTAACTCTTCCGGCTTTAACAGATTAATCTGCTCTTCCGGCTCTGCCACTTCACCTGCTGCCTCATCATTTTCTAATTCTTCATCGATAATTTCAGCACAGATATCCACGCACTCGTCACAGATATATGCACCGTTTGGTCCTGCAATCAGCTTGCGAACCTGATCCTGCGTCTTCCCGCAAAGGAACAACGGAATTTATCGTCATTTCTTCCTGCCATAATTGCTGTTTCTCCGTATTCTATCGATTTGTGATGACATCATCAATCAGACCATATGCCTTTGCTTCTTCCGCAGACATATAATAATCACGCTCTGTATCTGCTGCGATCACATCATATGGTTTTCCGGTATTTGCAGCAAGGATCTCATTCAAACGTTTTTTCGTCTTTAAGATATTCTCTGCTGCAATCTGGATCTCTGTCGCCTGACCTTTTGCTCCGCCGGACGGCTGATGGATCATGATCTCTGCGTTCGGAAGCGCAAGTCTCTTTCCTTTGGTACCGCCGGAAAGTAAAATGCTCCCATACTTGCTGCAAGTCCGATACAGATCGTGGATACATCACATTTGATGTACTGCATTGTATCATAAATTGCAAGTCCTGCTGTTACCATTCCACCCGGGGAATTGATATATAACTGGATATCTTTTCCAGGATCTTCTGACTCTAAGAAAAGTAACTGTGCTACGGTAAGACTTGCTGTTGTCTCATTCACTTCTTCTCCGAGGAAAATGATTCTGTCTTTTAATAAACGGGAGTAAATATCATAATTACGCTCTCCCCTGCTGGTCTGCTCAATGACGTAAGGTACTAAACTCATTTTGTTTTCCTCCAATCCATTTTGTTTATAAAAATTTAATTATTGCTTATATGCTTAAACAGACCGGCCCGAATGAGCCAGTCTGTTGTATGTTGTCTGCTTTCGACGAAGCCTCTCTTATTCTTCTGCGTTTTCTTCTGCGTTTTCTTCAGCTTCCGCTTCTTTTCTTTCTTAGTCTTAGCTTTGCTCTTTCTTTTACGTTCTCCATAACAAGATCAACTGCTTTGTTACGGAAATATCTCTTCATGGATTCTTTCTCAGCGTCGCCCATGTATTCTTTGAGCTTGTCTGCTTCCATGCCATAAGCTTTTGCCATCTTCTCGATCTCAGCGTCGATCTCTTCCTCGCTTACTTCGATGTTCTCGTCTTTTGCGATCTGCTCTAATACAAGACTGCTCTTAATACGTGTCTCAGCTTCCGGACGAACCTGCTCTTCTAATTTGTCTAATGTAAGACCGGAGAACTGCATATACTGCTCCATGGAAAGTCCGCTCTGAGCAAGTCTCTGAGCAAATTCATTTACCATGTTCTCGCACTGGGTTTTGATCATTGCTTCCGGAATCTCCATTGTAGATTTGTCAATGATCTTCTGGATTGCCTCATCCTCTTTTGTGCGTTTTGCTTCGTCCTCTTCTGAACCTCTAAGTGTTTCTTTAAGTCCTCTTTGTACTCTTCTAAAGTATTGAACTCAGATACATCCTGTGCGAACTCATCGTTTAACTCCGGAAGTTCTTTTGCTTTTACTTCGTGGATCTTAACTTTGAATAATGCAGGTTTTCCTGCTAAATCTGCTGCCTGATATTTCTCCGGAATGTAACGTTTACGTCTACTTCATCTCCGGCATTCTTTCCTACTAACTGATCTTCGAATGTATCGATGAAAGAGTGGGAACCGATCTCAAGCGGATGATTCTCTCCTTTGCCGCCCTCAAATGCAACACCATCAACGAATCCTTCGAAATCGATCACTGCTGTATCTCCCTCAGCGATCGGTCTGTCTGTTACAGTAACAGTTCTGGAGTTCTTCTGTCTCTCTTTTTCAAGCTCTGCTGCAACTTCCTCATCAGATACTGTTGTATCGATCTTTGTTACCTGTACGCCTTTGTATTTGCCAAGTTTTACTTCCGGTCTTACAGCAACTTCTGCTGTGAAGATGAAAGGTTTGCCAGCTTCGATCTGTACCACTTCGATAGTCGGTCTTGAAACGACGTCCACACCGCTCTCTTCTACTGCCTGTGCGTAGTTCTCCTGGATCAGGGTATTTGCAGCATCCTCATAGAATACGACTGCTCCGTACATTTTCTCGATCATCTTTCTCGGCACTTTACCTTTACGGAAACCTGGAACGCTGATCTTTCCTTTCTCTTTCATATATGCAGCCTGGATTGCATCCTCTACCTTCTCAGCTGCAACTTCGATCGTAAGTTTTGCCATGTTCTTTCTAAATTTTCCACCTGTACACTCATTATTACTCATTTCCTCCTTCAAACTTTATATGAATACTTGATGTACTTTTTCCGTTCATTTCATTCTATGTTCCTGTCGAGCACCCCGTTTTTCAAGGGTTTCGCCTGTCTTTCGGAAAAAGGGCGTACTACGACTATCACAGTCATTTTAGGATTATAACATATTGTGTGGGAAAATACCAGTTATTTTTTAAAACCGCCGACTTCCGTCTTCTGCGGCAACCTTTCCAAGTTCTGCCGGATCGAGGTCATAATAGTACTTTCCGGTTGTAAGATCCACCGACAGGCAGTCAAGTGGAAATCCCTCCCTGCGGATTCCATCCGGGTGCGGGACCGACGTGATCAGAAATGGTTCGCTCGAGAACGTTTCATCCATCGACTCATAAATATGTTCCTCATCCATGATAAGACATTGCGGGTATGCATGCAGACCACCATACTCTGCAGCAAGTCCGCTGTAATATGCAAGCATTTCCGCGTCTGACAGATTTTTCCATTCACCCTCCTGACATGCACGCCCGGCTGTTTATCTTCCGGGACATTTTCAAAATACAGACCTGTGTCACAGGAAAACACCGGAATCTGAAAAGCCTCGTAATAACACTTTGCCTTCTTCCTTGCATTTTCCAGCGGCGAATCGCCATCCTCGTCTGCCTGTGGTACTGCCACATCAATATCCGATAACCCAACGATCTCTATCTGCAGCTGTTCTAAATTTTTCCGCATCAGACTTAATTTTGCAGGATTTCCAGTGCCGTAAAGCAGACGTTTCCCGATGCCCTGTTTTTCCGCTCAAACAGTGTCGGTGTGATCGCCGGATAAGTCAGTTTTCCGGCAGTTCGTCAAAGGTGCGTACCTCTGCCATCTCACTTTCCGGCATGGCTGACAGCTTTTTACCTTTGCAAGAAAGACACGTCCATTTCCTTCTTCTTTGGTCTGCACCTCTCCCGCCCAATAGTCGCACAACGGCTCTATCTCAAAATCCACTGCCCCGGACTCCTCGTAAAGTTCACGCTTTGCCGCCATAAGCGGTGTCTCTCCCGTTCAATCTTTCCGCCCTGTGTCTCCCATGTGGTGCGTTTTTGTGTCTGCTCAACAAAATTTTGCCCTGATATTCAGATAAAACTACTACATATTTATAAGCAGGCAGGGTGCCGACCGGGTAAGTTTTGTTATCATGTTTCTCTCCTTTGTTACCGGCCTGTCACTCTGCTTTCTGTTCTTTCCCGGCAATGATAAGTTTTTATCGACCAGCGTATCGCCTTCGTATACCAGCTTCAGCGAAAAATATTCCTCACTCATCCAAAAGCCGCAGGAATATTTTGTCACCTTCCACAGTTTCAGGTCTTTGATCTCTTTTCGGAACAGACAAGTTCTCCCTCGTCGCAGTCGGTTATCTCCCCGGTAAACTGGTCTGCCGTAAATAAATGCATATATTCGGTGCCCCACTCGTTAGAAATAAAGGTAATGACGCCCCGCGCGCGGTAGGATGTCAGTGTGAGACCTGTCTTCTTCCTCACGCATCATACATTCCTCCGGCATTTCCTCCGCCTCAAACTTGCCGCCGACGCCGATCCACTTGTCATGGTTCAGGTCGTTTTCCTTTTTTGGTGCAGCATCAGGTAACAGTCATCTTTTCGATATAACAAAGTGTGGTTAAAAACATCGCATCCTCCTGTAGAAATTTTCTGTTTCGTTTTTGCTGCCGTTCACACGTACTGTGAGCAGCAAATATTACTCCTGCAGACCTGACTGCGCCATATAAAGTTTATAATAAGCGCCCTTTTTCTCATCAACTTCCTTGTTCTAAAATACCGCCCTTGTCGATCCAAAAATGCGGTCCGCATTCTGAATCGTGGAGAGTCTGTGCGATCACAAAACTGGTTCTGCGGAAAGCAAATGCCCGATTCCCTGCTGCACTAAAGTTCTGTATGTGTATCAATGCTGGATGTTGCCTCATCTAAAATGAGGGATTTTCGGCATAAATCATCGTTCTCGCAAATGCGATGATGTCTTTGTCCGATGGAAAGTCCTGCACCGTGCTCTTTTAACTCCGTGTCATAACCCTTTCCATTTTCCAATAAATCATGCGCATTGACTGCCTTCAGCCGCGATCATTTCTTCATCTGTCGCATCTAATTTCCCATATAAAATGTTGTCACGGACTGTTCCATGAAGATAAAATTATCCTGCGTCATAACTCTGACCCTGCGCAATGGAAACCCAAGTCGTAAACCATCCACTAAAATTTTGCCGTCTTCAATGTCATAAAACGGCTGATCAGATTAACGATCGTTGTTTTCCTGCTCCGTCGGTCCTACCAGTGCGATCGTCTCACCCGGTTGTACAGAAAAGAGCTGACATCGGAGAGTACCTTTGTCTCCGCCGGTGTTCCCTTATCATCAAAGTAAAACGTGAAAATTCAACACTTCCCTTAATATCCGGCAGCTCTGTCACATCTTTTGCATCCACGATGTCTGCATCGGTGTCTAAGATATCAAAGATACGCTCTGCCGCGGTAAGATTCGTGACCAGGTTGTTATAAAAGTTGCTTAAATTCATGATCGGGTTCCAGAACATATTGATATAGGTTCCAAATGCCACTAACAATCCGACCGATACTTTTTCAAATCCGAGAAAACGGATGCCGACCAGATAAAGCATCATCGCACCGATTCCCCAACAGAAATCGATGACCGGGCCAAACATGTCGGCATAAGTCACCGCATCCACGAATGATTTCTGGTGTTCGTCGGTCAACGCTTCAAAGATCTCCTGTGTTTCATCCTCTGCTGCGAAACTCTGCACTACATTCATTCCAGCGATATCTTCATGGACGTAGGCATTTAAGTTGGATGCCTTTTTCCGGAAAATCTGCCAGCGTTTGTGGGATGCCGTCTGTACAAACCAGATTCCCGCGATCATCAGCGGGATCGTGGACAGAGACGCAAGCGCAAGCCGCCAGTCTTTTACCAGCATGATCACAACGACTCCGACTACCGTCACAAATTCCGGCACCAGTGTTGTGACCACATTGACCAGCACATCTTTTAAGGAATTGACATCCCGATGATACGCGCAAGGATTTTTCCAGTCGGTCTGCTGTCAAAAATGAAAACGACAGCGTCTGGATGTGCTCATAGAGATCCTGGCGGATCTGAAGCAAAATTTTGTTGGAGATCACCGCCATTGCATACATTCTGAGTTTTACCATCACAATAAAGATCAGGTTTAACACGTGCAAAATTCCAAGCCCAATCAGCCCATGCAGATCGGACTGTGCAATATAGTGATCGATTGCTTCCTCGATCAAGAGCGGGTTTACCAGTGAGATCGCCACCGTAATTCCATACATACTAACACGGCAATAATCGTGCCTTTATACGCAAGCAGATGGAAAACAGCCGCCGCATGATTTTTCTTGTCGGTATTTTCCATAAATTCGTCTTCACGATACGAATTGACTGCCATTACATCGCCTCCCCTCCTAAGAACGTGCCATACTGCGCCATGTAAGTTTCATAATAAAGTCCGCGCTTTGCAAGCAGTTCCTGATGCGTTCCGCGCTCCGCAATCCCTCCGTCTTTCAGATAGATGATCTCATCTGCGACAGACCGCAGAAATACGGTGCGCAATGATCACTTTCGTTGTATCTTTTAATTCATTTAATGTTTTCTGGATCTCATGTTCCGTCTCCATATCAAGCGCGGACGTGGAATCGTCTAAAATCAGAATCGGCGCCTTTTGCAATGGCACGCAATACTGATACGCTGCTTTTGTCCGCCGGAAAGTCCGACACCGCGCTCACCGATGACGGTCGCATACTGTTCATCCATTTTTCAATGAAATCCTTTGCCTGTGCAGTCTGCCGCTCTGCGGATCTCATCGAACGGCATTACCTTTCGCTGCCCCATCTTGATATTTTCCTCGATCGTGTCGGAAAACAGAAATACATCCTGCAATACAACAGAAATACTGCTGCGAAGCTGTTTTAAAGTTTCCGCACATCCGTGCCATCCACTTTACAGCGCCGTCCGACACATCATAAAAACGCTGCAGCAGATTGACGATTGAGGATTTTCCTGAACCGGTCGCACCCATGATTCCGATGGTTTTCCTGCCGGAACCGTAAAGTTAATATCAGAAGGATATTTTTCCCTCAATGGAAAATGAAACATGTTCGAAATGTCCCTTTCACCTGTTCTAACACGACAGGCTGTTCCTCATCTTTGATCATCGCCGTCTCCCGTAAATCTTCTTGATCTTCTTATAAGAAGCAACGGCAGAGGACAAATCATTCGTCAGCCAGCCGAGCATCTCCATCGGCCAGGTGCAGTTTCTGCTGTACTCTACAAATGCAACAAGTGCTCCAAGTGTCATATTTCCATGCATCACGGAAATACCACCCAGGATCGTCATTGCAACCGGCAGTGCTTTTCCCACAAACTGGAAATACGGATAGTATTTCACTAATACTTTAGACTGACTGATATTCAAGTCATAATAACGTTTATTGTGTGACAGGAACTTCTCAATTTCAAATTTCTCCCTGGCAAATGCCTTTACGGTACGCACACCTGCAAGATTTTCCTCCGCAACCGTGGTCAGCACTGCATTTTCCTCACTGATGTCCTCATAAATTTTATCCAGTTTCCGCTCCATGATGATTGCGATCGCACCGCAGGAAATCATCGTCACAAGTGGTATCAGCGCCAGTTTCCAGTTCAGATGGAACATACAGTAGAGCACCATGCTCACATGGATGACGACCTCGATCGTCAGCATGCCGACATATCCCATCGCATTCCAGATCTTGTCGACATCATCCTTGACTCTCGCCATCAGTTCTCCGGTGTTCGTATTGTCAAAATAATTCATCGACAATGTCTGAATGTGCCGGAACAGATCCTTACGGATCTGTGCGCCGATCTTAGAACTTAAGACGTCAAACGAAAACTCTTTGCAGTATCCAAAGATACAGCGTCCGATCCCAACCGCAACGATTCCCACCAGAAGCCCGGTGAGCATTTCCATTTTCCCGCCGATAATGACCTCATCCACGATCCGCTGTGTGATCTGTGGATAAACCATATCCAGTCCGGTCGCTATAATCATGGAACATATTGCGAACAAATACCCATACCAGTAATGTCCGATATATGTATGTAACTTTTTCATAAATTCTTGTGATTCCTCCTTACTTCTCTTTTCCGGTGACTGTATTTTGTACCGCGGATGCACCTCTGACAGCCGCCTGCACAAGCAGTCCCCTTAGCACAAAAAAATCCCGCGGTGTCATATCTCACCACGGGAAGTATGTCAAAAAACATTCTATTTTCTTTTGCATGAATTTATGCCAGCGTAACAGAATTAACCGAGGTAATTGTATGATGATTATGCAGTTCGTTGATTGTAACATTTGTTAATCTAATCATTACTTTTACCTCTCTTTCTTCAAAATTTTAGATTACTTTGCAAGTATACGCTTGAGGGGGTGGGTTGTCAAGGGGTAGGAAAAAATTATGCGGAATTTGAAAATCGCAACGATCTAATCTAAGTATTCTATCAGATCAGGATATTTTTCTTTATTTTCCCTTATGTAATTTCGCTTGAATGCAGCAAATTTTGATTCTCTTCGCAGCAATGACTTCACTTTTCTTAAAGCCAGTTTTTGCTGTGATGGTTCTTTCATTTCTTCCAATGAATCATAAAGTTTATTCATTTCGCGGTTTAATTCCTGAAACCTGAAATCACTTTTATACACCCTCATCCCTGTATTTTTCAGGTTAAATACTTCTGTTATTAATTTTGCCGTCAATACAGCCTGTCTATTTTTATCGTTTATTGCGTGTACATCAATCTCATTTTCCTGCAGCCGAAAAATAACCATCTCTTCTGGATCATCCTTACAGCAATCGATAATCCCCTCGTCATAAATACGCTGATTTTTCACATTATTACAGTGCCCACATGACCAGAAAAGATTATTCCAGTCAAATTTGCGTTTTGGATATTTTCCGTCCAAATGTGGCAATAAATGTTCCACCTGTGCATCCTGCAGTTCATTTAATTCACATATATAACATTTATTATGGAAATCTTCCTTCAACTGTTTTACGACATCCGGCATCGAATAACTTCCATTTGCTTTCTGTGATTCCAATGCCAATGATGCCGGAGCAGGAAAACTGCGTTCTACTTTTACCATTAAATATCCTCCCTGCTCCTTAACACTTCCTTTAATCTTTGATATTCTGTCGTAATATTAAGTGCAAGATAGTCTGGAATTTCATTTAAATACATCTCCAACTCTGATATTTCATCATAATCCTCATCTGTAAGTTTTTCTTTATTTACCAGTTCTTTATAACGATTGAATTTTTTCTGCAACAGCATTGACATTTCATTTGAATTAAAATAGCCTTCTACAATTCCAGCATATGGTACATCTGACAAACCATTTTCAACAAGAAGATTCTTTTCCAGATCATAAATTACTGCATTATCCACACTATTGATAATAAACGGTGAATGTGTCGACAAAATAAACTGGATATTCGGGAAAATTGATGTCAACAGGTCAAGGATTTTTCGCTGCAGCTCCAAATGAAGATGTGTTTCTATTTCATCGATCAAAACAATTCCCGCTACCGAAAAATCGAATTTTCTATCTGACTGGCTTTCCATACGAATGATCAGATCAACCACAATATCTAAAACTGCCGCATAACCACTAGAAAGCGTATTGAAATCAAACGAATCTCTGTCATTCATATGAATGGTAAACTGAAACGTCTCCTCATCAAATACTAACTCTACCGAATCATCATCAAAGATTCTTTTTAACAGATCGTCAAAATTTTTAAACCATGCTGCTATCTGCTCTGCTTTCTCCTTTTTTCCACCCGTAACAGCCAAAGCCTGTGTCATTTTCAGATCAAGAAGATATTTTACAAAATCCTGGCGCGGCGTTTCTTCAATAGAATAATCTTTTTTCAGGGTAACCTTTTCTACATGCTGTGGAATCTGGGCTTTAAAGATGCGATCGGCTTTGTAGTAGGCGGTTACGAATTTGCCTTGGGAGAACAAAGACGAAGTATTCTCAGCTAATTCATTAAATTGTATTACCACACCTGTTTTCTGAAGTGAAATTTCCTTTTCATACACCAGAAGTCTTTTTGATGTTCCCTTCTCATCTTTTGAGCGCTGTTCTATCTTGTATAAGTTATTTTTGCCAAATCCTACATCAGCAGGATATAAGTTTTCACATTCTATAGTTTGTTCATTAAAATAATCCGGTCTTGTAATTAAATAAATATAACGAGCCAACGCATCCAACAGACTCGTCTTTCCACTCCCATTTTTTCCAGTAATGATCAAATGTTTCATATGATTCTCTGATAAAGGAATTTCAATATTTTTCAAATGACGCACATGATCTATTTTAATGTCGGTAATATAAATCTGATCCACTTTTCCCTCATTTCCGATTTTGCAAAATCCATTCTTTCCTAAACGGTTATATTAATTAACTTTATTATACACATTGATGGGCAATTTTCCATTTAATTTTTCGGCAATCCCATTTTACACTCACAAACTTCAAATTCCATTTTACTAAATGTATCAATGAACTGTTGTTTATAACTTTTCACTTTGTCAGCAGATACAAAAACCGTCAACTCCTTTTTCACTCTGGAACACCCTACATAAAATAATTTATACGCCAGCAAAATTTTCTTTATTTTATTAATGTTTGCATACTCACTTATATACTTAAATGTCCTTTCACTTTTAACGATTTTCCGATAATTAGCCTGATAACAATATTCATAATACCGATTTCCAGCAAATTGAGCATCTATTTCTTGTACACATTTTTTTACACTTCCATAAACATCCTTATTATGTCCTTCTCTCAATTCTCTTTCTGTGGCATTGCAAAGTGAAGTCAATGTACCTGTTCTGGATAATATAAACAAGCAATCCGGTCTCATAAGTCTGTTTGTCATTAAATTCGTATTATGAGAAGTCATAATAATCTGACATTTAGGATATTTTTTCTTGAGAAAATTCATCACATTTTCGGACATTTCATAATGATAAAATGCATCAAACTCATCCAGATATATAAAAGATGGAGTCCATGCTTTTGGAATCAATCTACGATACATATCAACTAATGCCAGTGTTCCACTTGAAGCAGTTTCATAAAAAGATACTAATTTTTCATGAGAAAAATACAATTCTCTTTGTCCATCCGGCAGTTTTTTTAATACCAGCTTACATATAATCCCCATACCATTCAGAAAATCTTCTAAATCTTTTAATCTGTCTGGTTCTTCTAAAGCTTCATAGAAACTATCCTTCACTCTCATAGGAGAATATGCCATAACATTACTTGCTGAAATATCTGTCATTCGTCTGACATAACTTCCCAACTTTAATAAAATAGAATCATTTTCCAACGCTACTATAAATGTTTTTAATTAACTCGACTCAATAAGTATTCCATGATATAATCTTCATATAATTGTATAGGGAGGTCATATTCATGGGCAGAAAAGTAAACACAATAACACTAACAGAGGAGCAGCGTTCGTATCTTGAATTACAAACTCGTGCTAGAACAATACAGGCACAAACCGTGTGTAGAGCAAGAATACTGTTGTTACGTGCTGATGGTGTTTCTATTAATGATATTGCTGATAAAGTAGGCATCAATAGATGCAGTGTAATGTTGTGCGAATAAATTCAAAGAGGGCGGTGTCGAAAACGCCTTGTTTGATGCTCCCGGTCGTGGTCGTAATGCTGAAATAACCGATGACGAAAAGACGTGGATTATAAAT
>SCPN01000160.1_pt1:510000-543447 | contig 543447 bp, 589 predicted proteins | sample 6106831 | NCBI WGS metagenome assembly SCPN01 (sample SAMN10720447, study PRJNA508395) | human gut metagenome | isolation source: Participant 1, 0 month | reverse complement strand
AGCAATCACACGCTTTATATCCCACTGCAAAACAGTACCTTTCCGGTTCCAATCCTCAAACCATCTGATTATCTGTTCAATGCCTTCATACACCGGCCCATAGCACTCGCTGTAAATAACTTCGTCGCTGAAATTCTCCTTTACCGCATCAATATCTTTATCCAGCCAGCTTTGAAAGTATTTCCTAATAACCTCTTCCATTCTTCACTACCCCTTCATCTACTCGTCCAACATATCATCCGATGATTTTATGCAACAGACTTTCCCATGCTGGGCAAATCAATATAAATACGCTTATACCTTAACGACTGTTCTTCAAAAACAGTTTCAAAACAACCTGACATTATTCGTCTGTCCTTCCCCCTATACACTCGTATTCAATAATCGTATCATCAATAATATACCTTTACATAATTATTATCCTCACTATACCTCAAAACTCTCTAACATCAAGTCAAACCAACATCTTTTTATTTCTTCAAATTATTTTCCTTATCAAAAAATGCTTTCTCCAGCATCTCATACTCTGCATCCGTACAAACCTCATTGCACCGTTTCTGGTATTCCTTAGAGCGCTCCAACATACTGCTAATCTTCTCACAAGGAAATTCTGCACACTGATTGCATTTATCTACGTTATGCTCCTTTGTACATTCTACCAAATGATATGTACATTGTTTATGAGAAGAACATCCATCACATCTGATTTCCTCATTAGATACAATGTGGTCTCTCCAGCCCACCCGGTACCATAACTCTGCCACTTGGCGAAGTTCCTCTTTACTGTGTGCATTATATCTCGGACATGCAATACAATTATCTCCGCATAATGTTATTTTTTCTTCCATACTGACTTATTCCTTTACTTTTGACCCAATAGACATAGTTTATCAAAAACACGATCCATTCCTTCTTTGCCCGGCATATGTCCGGAATTAGCTATGATTTCACATTGGAGATTTGAATTATGGCTACTTTGCACCAGTTCTTTTACTGTAGCAGTAGAAGCTACAATATCCGTATCTCCCTGTAAAATCACATAAGGGATATCCACCTTTGTTAATATGCCAGATAAGTCAATCTGCAGAATTTCTCTCCATAAGGAGCTATTCTTTTGATACCCATTTACCATTATCGCTTTGAAATCCCGAAAACTATAATCTGGGCTCGTCAACAATCCTTTTATTATTGGTCCTATTGGTGCCTGCTCACCCATTCTGTTCTGATAACCATTGGTATATTTTCGGATACTTGATGAAACCAATTGCAGTTCTCTCGAAGAAACATTTTCCCGCTGTGCTGTTTTTATAATTTCCAATTTCGTTTTTGACAGTTTCGTTTTGTCGAGTGCATTCACAACTTCTTCGTTAAAGAAAATATCTTTTACAATTTGTCCCCACGCCACAACACCGTCTACAACATGGCAATTCTTCTCCAATATCCTTGTGCTCATTATCGACCCCCATGACGTTGAAAAAATGAATAATTTATTATCCGTGAACAATTCCTTAACCTTTTGAATCAGCTCCCACGTCATCTGTACAAAGGAATCAATGGTAAAGCTTTCATCAATCACATAATTATTAATGCCACAACCCAGCTGATCCCAATAAACCATAATAAACCTGTCCGTAAACTCTGGAAAAAGCCCACGACATCCAACTGAAAACGGAATTGGAGTTCCCGGACCACCATGTAATGTAATTACTACCGGAAGTGAAGTGTCCTTTCCTTCAATCAGCACTTTTTGATTATACCCACCTAATGACCAGTCATATATTTCAGATATTTTGTTTCCTTCAATAATCGCTTTTCTCCCTTTGTTCATCCGTTACTTTCCTCCTATAAAACCAACTATGCTTTTGGCAGCTATTTACATACTGATAACACATTGCAAACACCGATTAATACCACTACTCTTCCAACCCAAAATTCTCCCCTAATTCTCTTTATCTTTGTACTCAAATGCCTTCTATAATTTCAGCAAAATATCTCAATCACTTTTCAGATAATACATCTAAAATCAATTTACTAAACTCATGTGGCTTAGTATACTAAACATTATGTCCGCAATTCTCCAATGTATATAGCGAACCATTAACACCATTCGCATAAATATAATCTTCAATTGACACCACCGGGCACACAAAATCATGTGTTCCAGAAATATAATAAACCGGAATCTCTTTTGGAAGTTCAACATCATAAAGATTAAACTCTATCAACGAATCATAAAGTTGTATATTCAAAGCAAGGTATTCCTCCAAAGGGCTAAGCTGCTTTAAAAACCATTTAAAATCTTCCATTCCCATATAAGGTGATGTTAATGCCAACCATGTTGATTTCTCCGGTAAAGCCTCTGGGACAAATGGTAAAGCTTCTGTTCTAAGTGCCATTGTGGTAGATACACATGGATTTTTAATATACTCTTCGTAAGCATTATTCAAATGTGTGACACTCTCCCCATCTATTGATGAATTTTTCAATGCCTCATCTACCAGAATTTTATTATTGATATCCATTGATACAACCTGTGCTATAGCCACATATTGAGACACCTTTTCAGTATGTTGTTCAATGTAACTTGCTCCAAGTACAGTGCCATATGAATGACCAACGATAATTACCTTATCCTGATTAAATCTCTCACAAGCATAGTCAACAAGCTCATCAAGATCAATAAGTGCTTGTTCATAGGTTGCAGTCACATTATTGAGATCAACTTCTTTGTTATGCTCATATGTACGACCACATCCTCGCTGATCCCAGTCAACTACTGTATAATCATCAATAACATCATTTACCCAACAATAATTCACATATGCTTCAGGGCTTGATGGTCCACCATGAAGAAATATAATCACAGGATTATTCTTGTCCGCCCCTCTAACCAGTACATACTGTTCCTGACCTCCAATATTAATATACACTCCTTCATCAACACCATTTTCAATAAGGTAATAATGCTTAAAGTAATTAACATTGCGTGCTCCGATGAAAAAAATGAGTGTAGTGAAAACTAACGCAAAAATCAGAAACATAATGCCCTTCATTATCTTAATTACAAGATTAGTTTTCTTAGTATTAAGTTTTTTATAGTGTTGCATGTGAATTCCAATATGACCAACACCAAGAATGAGACTTGAAATAATCATAAAAATATTCGTGCCGTAAATTCCCAGCAGAAAAAATGCAATTACAGGAAGTGTTGCGCCAGGCACCTTCATAACGAACATTGGCTTATAAAAATCCTCAAGTTTCTTTCCAGATTTAAAGTATTGCACCCAATAAATTTCGTAGAGAATCATAAAAACAAAAGATAACCCCAACCAGACAGTCCAAGCAGTTTCTCGAATATTGAATTCCGTAAAAATAAGTGAGCAGCAGGTACAAAGTACCTCTCCAATTCTTTCTATAATGGCAAGAACCTTATTCTCATCTTCTGTAGTATATCCCTCAGGCGGATTCTTAGCCCAAATCATATTAGGTATGAAAAGCATCAGCAAATATATAAGTCCCACATATGAAAATCCAAAAGTAAACATATTTGTCTCCTTTTTAATCTACTTTTTATACTTTAAATCAATAAATAACTTATGTTATTAACTCATATCTATGTAATATCACCAAATTTTCCTTTTTTTCAATATAAGCTTCCTATAAATAGCTGCCCTCTTTTCAACACACCTCAATCAGGTTGCTATTTGAGGACAACTTCTCTAAAAGCATCCTGCCCATACTTCCATAACCAATTATTCCATCTTCCATTTACTTTCTCCACTCTAAAACACTATAATGTCATCACATCCCTTACAAAAGAATTCCACTGCATATCTCGAATTACCGGTTCCACTAAAATATATACCTACCATCTATCCCAGTGAATCCTCTCTTTCACATCTATATCCTTTTGCTTGATAACATCTGCATCCGCTTTCGGCTTACCCACTCCGATAAAACAAGGCATAAAATAGTCATTCGGAAAACCGAGCACATCTCTTGCCCACTCTCCTTCATTCCCTAGTGGCACACGCAAAGTACACGCGTATCCCTCTGCTGTTGCAGCAAGAAAAATATTCTCAACACTGCACCAAATAGAAGCAAAACCATTTAAGTGCGAAATACTATCCGGATGTAAAATATCTGTTTTTTGCTTCAAAAGAGGAATCACAATAACAGATGCATCCAATAACATTTTATGTTGCTTTGGAACAGCATTTCTATATGCTTCCTGCTGTTCGTTATCACTCAAATTCCAATCTTTAATAAGCTGATTCATATCCTCTTCAGATATTCCCTTTGGGATGATATCCAACAACTGCAGCACCACACTTTTATCTCTAATTACAATATAGTGCCAGTCCCTCATATGATCATTCGTCGGTGCTTTTAAACCTGCTCCTATAATCTTTTCGATAATATCCATTGAGATTTCTTCATTCTCAAAATCTCGCACAGTTCTTCTTTTTTCTACCACCTCAAAAAATTCCATATGCAGTCACACACCTTCCTATTTTTTCTCAATCATCTTTATTACCCTTGGCCTGTTATAGCGTTGCATTATTACAAACATACTTTCCACACAAGCTGACAGAACCGATGTGATAAAAAACACCCAAAAGGTCCCCCAGAGCAAAGTGGCTAATATAGGCACAAAACATAATACCACTATAATTGAATGCACCACTTCTGACTGGCACATTGCTCCTGCAATTTCTTCCCATGTATGTGCCTTTAAATCCAACATTTCCGGTGCAAAAGTAGGCATTTTATCTTTCCACTTTTTTACTCGCAACACTTCATATAAACGCTTTTCAAATTTCTTCTCTTGAAACCATTTTCGATTATAATTGAATCTATTATGAAAGATTCCGTTAACAACATATCCAACAAATAATCGCATCAAAAAATGATAGCTAATGGTGCCAAATGTAATCGCTATACTCAATATCACAGCATTGGGACTACATTGATAAATTAACGTAAAAATAATTGTTAACACCACAAAAAATATTGTGGAAATTTTAATCGTTTTTGCAAACATACCGCTCTCCTTTTCACAGAAGTCGTACAGTGGAACTACTCTTAATATATTAGTAAATCCCTCTTGCACTTGTATCCCCATTATATCATCTACAAAACTTGACTACAACCAACAAAAACACCCCAAGCAGCATCTCTACCACTTGGGGCATCCCCTATCGGCTTCCTCCGGCAACCTTCCTCTGCACCCATTCCTTCACTTCGCCAATTCGCTCCCGGAACACATCCAGCATGTTCCTTCCATTGATTACGAATTGCTTCATGAATTCATAGGCTTTTTGTAGCTTATCCTGCAAGACCTGAATCTTGCTTCGTAGCTGTTCATTCTCGTAGGACAGGTCTACTACCTTGTCAAACAAATCCGAATTGTCTGCTCCAGCCTTTAACTCCTCATACAAGTCCTGGGCAATCTCCTTTTTACGGGTTGCTTCGTCCAGTGCCTCTTCCACCTTGGAAAGCTCCCCTTGTGCCTGCTCCACTTCTTTCTTTTTATCCGTCAGAAGCTCGTCAGCCTTCAGATATTCCGACTTGGAATACTCCGCTTTTTCGTCCCATTCTGCCACATCGGTTTTTCTACTCTCAATTAAGGCATCATTGAATTTCAGCGTCATATTTTTAGCGGATATTTCTTCATCCAGCTTCTTGATGGTCTTTTCTGACAGGGTTTGAATCTGCTGCAAAGCATTTTCTTGCCGTTCTTTCTCACGTTCCGCTTCCAATGCTTTCTCTGCCGCACGTTCCCTTCGATAATCGGAAAGAAGTAAATCGCCACGCTCATTCTTACCCTTGTATAAGCGTTTCCACCCAATATTCTTTTCCATATCCTCTGCAATCCAATTCTTTTGCTCCTCTATCCACTCAACTGCACCGTATGCTGTACGCACCATCTGAGGTTTCTTTCCCTCCGGTGTATCCTGCCATACCAATTCATCCGAAGCATCTCTTGCCTGCTCCATGGTGGTCTTATACCCCATTCGTGTAAAAGTCTGTGCCAATGCATTCTGAGTTTTCTGCCCACGACTGCAATTATCAGAGTAAGGAACAAATGTCATATGAAGGTGTGGTGTGGATTCGTCCCCATTGAATGCAAAGTTGGTAATCACTATGCCAGCCTCAAAGGGTGGTTTCCACTCCGGATCCTCCAAGCACCATTTAGATGCAATGGTTACATTTGGTACCTCAAACATCAGATGGTTTGCAAATCTTAACAGTACATCCTCTGCCCAAATGGCTGAAAGATTATCTGTGTCGTACCCGGTATCATCCATATCCCCTATCTGCCAGATGATTTCATAGGATAAATGCTTCTTTTTATCCCTTTCAATCTTCTCATAATAAGTTGGTGGATCATCCTTGGCACGACTTTTCTTCCGTTCTTTTGCAAGCCACTCCTCGTAGGACTTTTGGAAAAGCTTATCGTATACCTGCTCAAGGGTAAAATCTTTAGTTCCGTTTACCAATATTACATTCCTGTCTGCGCGCTCCTGCACCGCATTCCAAGGAATATGATCTCGGTTATTGTGTTCTAAGTTCGGTGCCCTAAACAGCGCCCCCGATATGGTTCTGTATACATCCGGCATCTCATCACACTCCTTTTATCCGTTCCATGTCTGCTTAAATTCTGAAATAAAAATCTTCTTATGCTCATTGTCATAATCTCCTTTTCTAAAATTTTCTAAGTTCATTTCTTAGGGTATCGTTATTAATTTTCTTTCCCGGTTCCGAAAGTAATGTCCCCCTATTAGTTTGGGAAATCCCAAACTAGGGGGGCAAGCGTTTTGCCGCTTGACCACAAATGCATCTGCTCCCACCAGCCGCATCAGGAACTCTGCTTCCCATGACTGGCAGTCACATCTGCATGCTGACATTCTTGTTTCGAAAATGAACTGATTCGAATGTCAGCCCCGGGAAATATATCAATCGCTCTTGGGAGCTTTGCTTGCGCTACGCCTCAGAAGTGTATCCATAATATCTCTTCTCGAAATACTTTCTTGGACACTTCCCGGCGATTTTGATATATCCCTGCTTGATCAGTTCATCATTGAGCTGTCTGATAATCTGGTAGGCTTTCCCTTTGCTTACACCCAAGGTATCCACCAGTTCATCTGCCGTTACATATTGTGCCTTCATACTCTCACCTCGCTCTCCACGCCCTCTACTATCACTTTCTGTGAGACTTTTGTTTTCTATCATAATTTATACTACTACTTTTTGTCATTGTCAATAAATTTTCCTATTGCAAAACATCACGCATTGTGATAGTATTTGTTCTAGGAGGTGAAAAGCCATGAATATTATGACACTTGAAGAACGTAAAGAACTTGGCAACAGATTAAAACAAGCAAGAAAAGAGAAAGGGCTATCACAAGAGGAGCTCGCCAATCTCATCGGCTTGAAAGTAGGAACGGTTTCCAAATATGAACAGGGCGACCGCACTCCGGGAATCGGAAAACTTCAACTAATTGCAAATGCTCTGGACTGTGACACATCCAGATTTGTAGCATCCGGCGATGAATATGTGCGGATGACACAAACTACGGATTATGGCAACAATTTGGATGCATATTTAAACTGGTTGAAATTCTCCCACTTCGGATGTAACCCCTGCCAGATTGAAAACGATGATGGAAGTAAATCTTCTTCCTACCTTATCAGCTTTGATAAGGAAACTTTTCCAATCAGTGAAGAAGCACTGGGAAGGGTTATGGAATATCAGAAGGAACAGTTCAAACAACTCATCCGACTCTTTGGCGAGGACCTTCGATAGTAAAGGTACACTATATGCCGGTCTATAAAGACGAAGAACGAGAAACCTGGTATGTCAGATGTTATTATGAAGATTTTACCGGAAAGAAAAAACAGATAAAGAAACGAGGCTTTAAACTTCAGCGTGAAGCAAAGGAATGGGAAGCAGATTTCCTCAGAAAGCAGAATGGCAGCACAGACATGACCTTCCGCTCTATGTATGAGATTTATATAGAGGATATGGGACATAGATGTCGCCAGAGCACCATCGACGGAAAAAAGCATGTGTTCGAGAAGCTTATTCTTCCTTATTTTGAAAATAAGCCCATCAACAAGATTACTCCCAAGGATATCAGGTCATGGCAGAATGAATTAATCGGGAAAGCGTATTCCAACTCCTACTTAGACAGGATACAGAATATGATAACCGCACTTTTCAACTATGCTATGGACTACTTCAACTTATCCGAAAACCCTTGTCACAAAGCCGGGCGAATGGGAAAACGTGAAGTTGTGGTAAACTTCTGGACAAAGGATGAATTTGACCGGATACTCGCTACAATGGAAGATGATCCTACGGCACATGTTTCGTTTTCACTACTGTACTACTCCGGTATCCGTTTTGGAGAATTCCTTGCTTTAACACCAACAGACTTTGATTTCGAGAAGAATACCCTCGACATTAACAAAAGTCTGCAACGTATCAAAAAGCAGGATGTGGTAACACCACCCAAGACACCAAAGAGTATTCGTAACATCATCATACCCGACTTCGTAATGAACGAAGTCAAAGACTATATGTCAAAACTATATGATATAAAAGATACGGACAGGGTATTCCCCTTCACCAAATCTTATATCAACAATGCAATGGCTCGAGCTTGTAAAAAAAGCGGAGTAAAAAAGATTCGTATCCACGATATCCGACACTCCCACGCCAGCTACCTTATCAACTTAGGTTGTGCACCACTGCTCATATCAGAACGGTTAGGTCACGAAAAGGTACAGACCACCTTAAGCACTTACTCCCACCTGTATCCGAATAAGCATCAGGAAGTGGTGGATATGATGCAGAACCAGTACAAGTTGGACAATGTAGCTTCCGGTTCATCTGAAACCTCAGATAAACCGAAAAAGGACTCTCAACCAGCGAACACAAAGTTCAAAGTCGTAAGTCCAAAGGATAAAACAAGCCCACAACAAGTCCACGAACCGAAAGGGGCTTAGACGTTAAAAAACTCAGCCCCTTGCAAACAAAGGGCTGAGCCAATATTTTGAATAATATTTAATTATTCAATGATAGTAGCAACACGTCCTGATCCAACAGTACGTCCACCTTCACGATACTTTAATCCCGTTTTATCTCATATTTTTTATGGTTTTCTCTCCAAAATACAGTGAAAAACAGCTGAATTGCACCACCTATTTTGATTTGCCTGATTTCTTGGCACCGTTTTGGCACCGGAGAATACTCAAACCGATTCTCTTCTGTAGATACTAGATACTTCTCTACCAACTTTATATTGCACCGGTAATTTTTAACTGTTATAATCGAAACATGGGTGCTACCATAACGGTAGGCGGTTAGTCCTTCTCCAGAGGGACTGTGACCCTCTGATTACATAGAAACCTGTAAAGGAATCCAGTGGAAAGGAGGGCTAAGCCAATGAGTATTGTGGACTTCATAGCAGTAGTGAGCTTCGGCTTAACCTGCTTTAGTATCGGATATACATTAGGCAAAGATAATCATAAACCACAAAAATAACCGCCCCAGCCTGCAAACTGAACGGTTATTTTTGTAATCAATAAGTATGTGGACTAACCGTCTATCGGTAGCACTCTTTTTCTATAATCATATTAGCACGCATCTGTGGAAATGTCAAAAATTTTCTTCTTTCTCAACTACATCTATTTCCATACATTTTTACAACCTATTTCAAGTGTTCCTCAAAAATTGATTCGAGTTCCTTATTCCCCCTCAAGAATTCATACTCTTTCTTATTTTCAATTTCCGAATACAATTCACGAACAAAATTTTTTCCAAGTCCCGAAAAAGCTTTTCCCTGTGCAGTATCTTCATACCTGTAATACAAAGGGGATTGTGTCATATTCCAAGGCTTCTGTGATTCACTTAATAATCGCTTAATTAACTGGATACATTTTTCTACATCTTTTCGATATCCAGCAATCAGCAGATATGGAACTGTGTTGCCATAATTCCATAGTCCAAACAATGATATCATGTGATCTGTAATCTCAGCAATTTTCTCTGCTTTATCATGATTTCCTGTCTCTTCTTCCATTTCTATTAACTTATACAAGTAGCTTTGGATATTGATAACTGCCTGTAGCAATTTCCCTTCTAAGAATAATGCAGCAGTATCTGTTCCTTCCTGATGTGCTAATACACTTGTTTTCATAATCGTTGCATCAATTACAGTATCAGGAATTTTTTTCAAAAGGGCATTTGCTTCTTCATATTTCTCCATTTGGACATATTTTGTTGCAAGTATAAAAACGCTTGAATTTCTCACTCTTTCATCCTGACTATCTGCTGTTCGTTCCAGCCACTCAATAATAGCTGTATTATATTCCATTCGTTCTTCGTCATTAAGATCTGACAAAGTCAAAGATCCGTTCAGAACGGTTGCGATCGTATATATTAATAAGTCGCAATGAGGATACTCCTGTATTTTACGAGATGCCATCTCGAAAGCCTCTGTAAAGCTGTCCAATGAAACTTCCGAAAGTTCATTCACAAATTGTCCAATCTCTTTTTCTGTCAATTCTTCATGAAACGAAAACAATTCATTCATATCAATTTTCAATAGTCGTGCCAAAGCTGGAAGTAATGAGATACGGATATATGGTAACGCTGTATCAGCTCAAAGAATATCTGTAAACTTGGGTGCTGCCCCTTGTTCTCAATGTTCGCAAGGTAGCGCGGCGAGATAAACATTTCGTCGCCTACTTTCTTGCGGCTTTCCTTGCGTCCTTCACGCGCTGCCTTTATCGCTGCCCCAAAAGCCTTGAAGTCGTATTTTGGTACTGGTCTTTTTGCCATAGTTATTCACCCTCTTACATTTTACTGTTCCCCTTTCTTCTTGGATATGTCTACATAGTTCTATCAGTTAGCCAAAATAATTCATATATATATATGTTGACAACAAGCTGCTTTTGTATATAATATTATATAAAAGGGGGGGAATGTTTATGTTACATAGCATGCGTATTCGATAAGCATTGAAATCAAAAAAGATTTTTCCCATTTTCAATATGGGCTTTTTTGTCATGCTTATTTTGCGTATGCTATACAACAAAACTAACGACGTATAGACATAGTATAAAAACTATGCCTTAATTTTGTTGTAGTATTATATGTATAAATGCAGGTCAATGCTCATGTTGAGAATTGACCTGCATTTTTTTGCGCAAAAGGAGAAATATTATGCTTGAAAAATATTGGATAAAATGTCCAATTTGTAACGGAAAGACGAGGGTTCAAGTATTTTATAATACGGTATTAAGAAATTTTCCTCTTTTCTGCCCTAAATGTAAATTAACGCATATCGTTGATGTTGAAAACTAGAAATCATAATCAAAACTCTGAAAACAAACTTTTTAATTTTGAAAGGAAGGATATTTAAATGAAACACTTACCTAAAAGTACACCTACGGAAATATTGAATGACCCATACGGATTTACTTACAAAGAAATGTCGGAAGTAATTGGAGAGGATAAAGCAAGAGCCTTATATACGGAATTATATAAACAGCCATTTCACAAAAAAAATCTATCAATATCAACAAAAAAAGTCTATAAAAGTAGCGATACTGAAAAGTATGTTTATGAATTGAAAGATAACAGGTATATTGAAACGGTTTTTATTAAACGGCGAGATGGTGGGACTGTTTGCGTAAGTACGCAAGTTGGTTGTTCTGTTGGCTGTATTTTTTGTGAGTCCGGACGCAATGGTTTTGTTCGTAATCTAACACCGTCTGAAATTGTGCAGCAGGTCATATTGATACGTCAAAAAGTAAATCGTATCGTTTTTATGGGAATGGGAGAACCTTTATTCAATTACGACAACTTGATTGCAGCAATCCATATTCTTCGAGATAGAAATGGACTTAACTTTCCAACCGACGGCATTACCGTATCAACAGTTGGTCCAGTTAATCAATTAAAAAAATTGCGCGAAGAACATCTAAAAATTCAGTTGACAATATCTTTACATGCAGCAACACAGGCTGCGAGAAACTGTATCATTCCTCATATGCACATGTACGCTATTGAAGATGTTGTTAAGCAAGCATTGTCCCATTCTCAAAGGCATAATCGAAAAGTGGTATTTGCGTATTTGCTTTTACCAGGTATAAATGACCGTTCCTCAGATATAAGGCAACTTGCAAAATGGTTTAAGGGCAAAATGTTATGATTAACGTGCTGCAATACAACCCGACGAGTAATTCAAAAATTAGAGCACCACAAAACAAAAATGGTTGCGTTCAAACATCAATTAGAGCAAACAGGACTTGAAGTTACCATGAGAGTTTCTCATGGTAGAGATTAAAGCAGCTTGTGGACAGTTAGCTAATACATATAATAAAGCCAAAAAACAACAGAAATAATTTAATTAAAAGAGCCAGACGCACAGACGCAGAGCCGATAATATGCAGTTTGAAATACTGCTGTTATCGGCTCTTTTTTGATTTTAATTTGTGCCCCTAATAACCATATTGGAGCAAAATCAGAACTGTTGCTTGTCGTTCTTTGATTTCCGCAGCAGCTTTGAAAAATCAAAGCCGCCGTTTCTTTTTATCTTCTAATGAAATGACGCGGTATCACTGTTAAAAGCGGCGGCTAAAGGAGGTAGCCGCCATGAAGCACATACCCTATCGACAAAATCCGACGGTCATTGACATATCAAAAAAAGCCCGACCACCGCCGGGAACCTCTCTACCCTTGACTATGAACTGTCTAATCATCTAAATACTGCTTACAATACCTATACGCCTGTCCGGGCTTTTCGGACAGGCGTATTTTGCTGCTCAAAAAATTTTTTGAAAAAATTTCAAAAAATCTTCGGCGTTTTTCAAAAACGCCGTATTGCCCCGCGAAAAGGGGGAAGCACCACCAACTTTCCAACGAGAAAGGAGGTGAGAATGTGGAACCTAATAGCAGGGAGTTTTACAAACAATGTGCTTTTCAGAAGTTTCAACACCATTTCTTCTGCACTAGCTTTTATATTATTCATCAGTCTAACCCACTTCGTCCGATTCTGTACCTTTAATTCTTCAGTTACGCCCTGTTTTTCTGCCATCTGTTCCATAAGCATTTCCACCTGCTCTCTGCTCTCCTGATCAATTTGATTCAGGTGTTCCGTCAGCTTTCCAGTCAACAACAAATATTGATATTTTGCTAATCTGTGTTCCTTCAGAAACTGTTTCCTCAGCATTCCATATTTCCCATATATCGGTTCTTCTTCATTCAATACCAAATCCGGCAAATAATAATCTCCATGCAAAGTATAGCTTAATCCGTTCTTTTCATCATAAATGTGTGTTTCCATAATCTTATCTCTCCATTTCTCTGTTTTTTGATTTAGTTTTCTTACGCTGCTGATTCTCCATCTCGCTTTTTTTCATTCCCCATGCCAATCTTTCATGAATATTTCCCTTCGGCATTTGTTCCATCCGTCGCTTTTCTTCCAGGACTTTCTCGTTTTGAATATCCTGCTGTACTGCTGTATCTACAGTTTCTATTCCAAGAACACGCACAACACGATCATACCTATCAGAAACACCTTGTAATATATCTTTTTCTTCTGACAATTTCTGATTATCTTTACGTATATCATCCAGTTCTCTCTGAATAGCATTATATTTTTGTTTCACCTTTTGATATTTTCTCTTCCAACCTTCCACCTCTTTCGTAAGTTCTTTAACCTGAGCCGCCATTACAGCAACCTTATTCTTTATTTGAAGAAACAGTGGTTTAATTTTTTTATCTCGATAGGTTACTGCCCGTTCTAGCGTGCCCGCCTCCGGCAGTAACATTTTAACCGTTCCATATTCTTTGATTTCTTTGCTCACACTATCCATAATCGGTTGTAGCTGTTCTCTGCGATCTTCCAGGCTTTTTAGTTCTTTTTCTGCGCTCCCTGCCTTTTGTTCTGCTTCTTGCTTCGCCTTGATTGCCTGTTCCTTATCGTCTTTTAAATTCTGGATATCTGCTCTGGATTCTGCAATTTGTGCTGTTAATTCTTCTTTTTCAGCAGTTAGATGCTCTTTCTCCTGCTCCAATTCCTGTACTTCCTTTTTCCGTTCTTTTTTCTTGAAGTTATAGACATCCAGATGTTCCTCATGAGTACCTTTCTGTTCCCATTCAATTCCATACTGCTTTGCAGTCTCTGCCAGAACTTCTTTTTCATGGTTTATCCACTGATTCAGTTCTGTATCATGCTTATTTCCGCCTTGAAATCCAAGACTTTTCAATGCCTGTTTCAGTGAGACTCTGGTATCCATTCCTTTTCCCTTCCAGTTGGTCACATAAGGAACAAAGTCAATATGCAGATGCGGAGTAGCTTCGTCCTGATGCAGATAGCAGCCAAATACCCGAAGTGTCGGATTCCGCTTCTGGAAATCTTTTACATATTCATCCAGTACCTTTACAGCCAGATCTCCTTCTGCTGTTCCCACAGCCATATCTTCTCGGTTTCCAATCTGGAAAATCACTTCATGGAACAACTTCTCCTGTTTTCCTTGGCGAATCTTTTCATAATAATTTGCAATTTGCCGATCCTTTCTTTTCCCGACATTATACCGTTCTACAGCTTCATCAAACAGCTCTTTATAAACTTCTTTTAGATTCTCATTCTGATAACAAATGTTTAATTGTACTCTGTCCGGATCTACATTTTCTGCTACAAAATCCCGTCTGTTATGAGCCAGAGACCCTGTCCCGATCATACCACTGATTGTTCGTTTCATCGTCATATTCCTCACCCCGCTTTCTAAAACCAGTGCCAGACATGGCACATAAATTTGTATCTTTGCCAGCTATAGTATAAAAAGAAATATTCGCCGGATACGGCGGTTTTGTTACTTTTGTCAAAAGTAACGCAAAAGCACTTTCGACAGCCGTACCGTCCATCAAAAGTACCCTTGCGCCCTCCGGGGGTACAGAGACCTTTACTCCGGTATCCTTGCCCGAATATATTCCAAATCACCACAATACGGTGTCCCTACAAGATACCATTCTCTTGCAGGATTCATTTCCATTCTGGTCTGAACCCATTCATCATCAAGCAACACTTCCAGGCATTCTCCACAGTGAAATCCTGTATCAATCCATAGATCTGATGATAATAATCCATATCTTTTGTTATAACTGTTATATCCTAATCTTCCTTCTCTCATTGTGCCAATCTCCTTTCATCTACCGTTTCCGCAGGGGCGCCCTGAATCAGGGCTCCCTTTTGAAAATTCTCTTCTACGCCAGTCAACTCCCGACTACACCTTACCAACATTCTCCTTGTCTGCTATCTACAGGTGCGTGACACGCTCCTGTAATAAAGTGTTCAGAAAGAACCTTTACCATCGAAAGTTCTCCGGTATTCCCCGTCTGTCCAGATATTCCTTCCGGAACTTTTCTCTTTCTTCTTCCGTTGGTGCTGTTTTGGATTTGCTGTATACTTCACGATTCACCATTGCATCCAGTTTTTTCTCCAATCCCAACCGTATTATTTCTTCACCATCGTAGTTATCCATCAAAAAATATTGCAAGAGCTGAAAGAATAACTCGTATGGAATCTGTACACTTTTATTTTGCATCTATTCTCCTTTCAAGGTAGCAAGATCCCCTCTTCTTAAGAAATGGTAATCTTGCCATCTTCCATTTTTATTCTGGCAACATCCAATACCATTGCTTTCCACGTTTTACGGAATCAATTTCAAGTTCCCGTTTGGCGTTCCATAGCGTTTTACTTTTGATTCCTCTGGCTTCTGCTTCTTCTGCAATTTTCTTCTGAGTCATTCCTCCATTTGCCAGTATCTCAAGGAGAAATTCTTTTGCTTTCCGACTTTTCTGTCCTCTTCCGTCTCCATTAAGAAGTTCATCGGCACTGATATCATATTCTCCAATCCATTCAAACCCATTATTCTTATCCAGTCTGAATGCAATGGACGTTCCTTCCGGTGCAAGAGAACTCTTCGTATGACATACCACTCTTACTTCCGGTTCATCTTTCACTCGCCCGACAATCAGAACACTTCTTGCAGCAGCCTGAAAATCAATGGAGCCAAGTCCTCGATAAGAAGATTTGCCGTTGCTGTTTTTGTTCATATGACCGATTAAAATAACTGCACAGTGATATTTTTCTGACAGCACTGCGATACGCTTCATCAGTGGTCTGATCTCATTTGCCCTGTGCATATCTACGTCCGCTCCCAGAAAGCCCTGTATCGGATCAAGAACAACCATTTTTGCTTTTGTCTGCACGATTGCTTCTTCCAATCTGACATCTGCCATTGTCAGTGGCTGGTCACTGTCATCAATCACCAGCACCTTTGAACAATCTGCACCTGCAGCAAGTAATCTGGGTTTGATAGTATCTCCAAGTCCATCTTCTGCTGTCTGATAGATTACATTTACAGGTGACACAGAAGACTGTTCCTGCATATTATCTTCAGCATCTAAATCTTCATTCTCACTATCGACTTCATCACTTCGTTTTTCTTTTGTTTTCGTTTTATCAGTAACAGGAAGAATCGGCTCTCCTCTGGTCAGTTTTGCAATAATCTGAAGTACCATCGTTGTCTTGCCTTCTCCTGGATCTCCCTGTATAATGGTCACTTTTCCATAAGGAATAAACGGATAAAGCAGCCATTCTACCTGTTCCACCTCTACTGAATCCATATTGATCAGTTTCAGTTTTGGTTCTATTCTACAATTCTCAATTTTATTTTTTTCATTCATATTCATTCCATCATCTCCTCCTGCCCTTCCGGGCAAGTCTCTGATGAACAGATATTCGGGAATTGTCGTATTTCCCGATTCGTGATATACTGAATCTGCCAAGATGGTATATCAGTGAATCTGATTATCAGAGAACTTGCTCAGATTATTTATCTGGGCTTTTTCTTTTGCCTTTTCAACATTCATCTCTTTCTTCTCCCAATCCGGTAACAGCATTTCCATTTTCATTATCCAGAAGATTTGCAATCTTTCTCTGCTGATTTGGATAAAGATGTCCATAAGTGTTCAATGTGATACGAATATCTTTATGACCTAATCTGTCCCGAATCAATAACGGTTCCACACCTTTCTCAATAAGATAAGCCACATGGCTGTGCCTGATATCATGCACTCGAATTTTCTTCACTCCTGCCAGCTCAATCTGCCGTTTCATCTTATGCTGTACCGCTTCCTGAACAACCGGAAATAATCTTTCTGTATCCGGCATTCCGTAATGACCATCTACAAATTCCTTAATTTCCTCTTTCAGAAATTCCGGAATTTCGATTGTCCGAAAGGACTGTTTTGTTTTCGGTTCTGTGATAATATCCTGCATTCCTGTCCGGTAATAAGTCTTATTGATACTAAGCTGATTCTTTTCAAAATTGATATCAGCTTTTGTAATCGCAAGCAGCTCCCCGATCCTGCATCCAGTCCAGAACAGCATCTCAAACATAAGATAATATCTTGTTCCCGGCTCCATTGTCTGTATAAACTGTTTGTACTCGTCCAGTGTCCAGAAGTTCAAACTTCTTGAATCTGAATTTCCCATTCGTTTCACTTTCTTGCATGGATTAACCGGCAAGTCATAGATTTTAGCTGCATGTGTAAACAGACTGGTCAACTGATTCTGAATCATTCTCAGATAAGAATCTGAATAGCCTTTTTTCTGAATTTCATTCTGCCACTGAATAATCTGTGAAGCCTTGATTTCACTCATCATCTGATTTCCGAAGTATGGAACGATATGCTGTTGCATCATATATCTTTTATTTTTGATTGTTCGATCTTTCAGATCATTTTGTTTGTCTGAAAAATAAATCTCAATAAAATCGCTCAGCTTCATATCCATACTTCGCTCATTGCTCAACTTTTTGCTTCGTTCAAACTCCAATGCTTCTCGCTTTGTTTCAAATCCACGCTTTCTGCGTTTTTTCTTCTCACCCATGACATTTGTCTCAAACCACTGGGCTGTCCATTTTTTTGTGTCTTTTTCTCTGTAAGCCATATTGATCCTCCCTAATTTTCTGCTATTTCATAGCCATACATCTTTTTTGCCCAAAACGCCTTTGGTATTCTTCCAGCCATCGTAATATATCCCTGTGCAGATAATTCTTTATTCATAGCTTTCACCAGTTTATAGGCATGAGATTTTGAGCAGTTTAATTCCTGTGCCACTTCATCAGCACTCATCATATAATTGTAACTTGCCATATTGCCTCCTCCTTTCCTCTCCAGATATAGAATACGTTTACTGTATTTCTATATCTGTACGATTTTCGTAAATTGATAATATCATGTATTTCTATCGTTGTCAATATTTCGTAAACACATTTTTACGAACTTCGTACACTATTTTTTCTTTATTTTATTCCACGTCTGTGTTATGATATTTTATAGATTTATGTTTTTCGTAATTTTCTAATATATGAAAAAGGAGGATTCTATGGGTGACGGTAAAAATTTAAAGAAATATCTTGATGAAAAAGGCACAAATGTCCGCAAAATTGCAAAGGCAACCGGAATCAGTGCTACAACCTTATATTCAATTATTCAAAAAGATTCCAATATTCGATTTGATTTTGCATTAAGACTTGCGAATGAATTGCAAATTGATGTGAATGAGATATGTTCTGCCAGTCCATTTTCTGGCACAATTAAGGAAGAAGAGATTTATCCTACACTTCCAGACGGTTTGAACGGAGCATTAGACGCAAGTCGTGTAAAGACTTACTTAAAAAATTCTATGTATCCGCTGATGTACCTTTTCGGTAAGAACAGTATGCCTGATGTAGATAATCTGCTTACATCGTTCTATCAGCTTGATGATGAATCCAGACAGGAAGTTGTGGAAACTATCCGTCTGAAATTACAATATCATCGTGATCCAGAACGTGCTGAACAAATCAAACAGATCAAAGGCTGGTAAAAAAATACTCCTGTGAATAGCAAACATTCGCAGGAGTTTCTTTTTGGCACCGTTTTGGCACCGCTGGTCTTATTTTTTAATTATAAATTTATCTGTATTTCATCTTGCTGATAAATGTTTCACTATTACTAACCTGATAAATTTACGAATAATTCTTTTCTTAGAGTACAGAAAAACCCCGGAAACCTTACGGTTCCGGGGTATCTTACGTTTGGACACAATGTACCTTGCGGTACTCAATATATATTAGTCAGTGATTACTCGATGATTGTAGCAACACGTCCTGATCCTACAGTACGTCCACCTTCACGGATAGCGAATGTAAGACCCTGCTCCATAGCTACTGGGTGAATTAACTCGATAGTCATCTCGATGTTATCACCAGGCATGCACATCTCTGTACCAGCTGGTAAGTTACATACACCAGTTACGTCTGTTGTTCTGAAGTAGAACTGTGGACGGTAGTTGTTGAAGAATGGAGTATGACGACCACCCTCATCTTTTGTTAATACGTAAACCTGAGCTGTAAATTTACGATGGCATGTAACTGTACCTGGTTTAGCAAGAACCTGACCACGAACAATCTGATCACGGTTGATACCACGAAGTAATGCACCGATGTTATCACCAGCCTGAGCCTCGTCTAACTGTTTACGGAACATCTCGATACCAGTTACAACTGTTGTCTGAACGTCCTCTTTAACACCAAGGATCTCAAGGTTATCATTTAAGTGTAATGTACCTCTCTCAACACGTCCGGTAGCAACTGTACCACGACCTGTGATTGTGAATACGTCCTCAACTGGCATTAAGAATGGTTTATCTGTATCACGCTGTGGATCTGGGATGTACTCATCAACAGTATCCATTAACTCCATGATCTTGTCGCCCCACTCGCCGTTTGGATCTTCAAGAGCTTTTAAAGCAGAACCTTTGATGATCGGGCATCCTTCGAAGCCGTACTCTTCAAGCTGCTCTGTAACTTCCATCTCTACTAACTCGATTAACTCCGGATCGTCTACCATATCGCATTTGTTTAAGAAAACAACGATGTAAGGTACACCTACCTGACGGGATAATAAGATGTGCTCTTTTGTCTGAGCCATAACACCGTCAGTAGCAGCTACAACGAGGATAGCACCATCCATCTGAGCAGCACCAGTGATCATGTTCTTAACGTAATCGGCATGACCTGGGCAGTCAACGTGTGCGTAATGTCTCTTCTCTGTCTCATACTCGATATGAGCAGTAGAAATTGTGATACCACGCTCTCTCTCTTCTGGAGCTTTATCGATGTTATCGAAATCTGTAGCTGTGTTACCAGCAACTCTTGCAGCTAATACTTTAGAAATAGCAGCTGTTAAAGTTGTTTTACCATGGTCAACGTGTCCAATGGTACCAATATTACAATGTGGTTTTGTTCTTTCAAACTTAGCTTTTGCCATTTTTGAATATCCTCCTTAAAATGATGCCCTATGGGCTATAGTTGTTATTTTCAATAACTCGGCTAACTCTGATTATATAAAATAATCAATCGTTTTTCAAGCTATTTCTTACCGGATTTCCTATATTTTATAGGAAATCCGGATGTTTTAGTCTTATTTTGACTTATCTGCTAAAACTTTTTCCACAGGAAAAAATGATGGTCTATTATTTAGATTTGTCTGCTAATACCTTTTCCTGTACATTCTTTGGTACTGGCTCATATTTCTCGAAGAACATAGAGTAGTTACCACGTCCCTGTGTCTTAGAACGTAAGTCTGTAGAATATCCGAACATCTCAGCAAGCGGAACATAAGCTTTTACAAGCTTACCGCCACCGATATCATCCATTCCCTCGATACGTCCACGACGGGAGTTGATATCACCGATAACATCACCCATGTATTCCTCTGGCATAGTTACTTCAACCTTCATGATCGGCTCAAGTAATACCGGACTTGCCTTCTGCATAGCTTCCTTGAAAGCCATAGATCCGGCAATGTGGAATGCCATCTCGGATGAATCGACTTCATGGTAAGATCCGTCGTATACGTTAGCATGTACACCAAGTACCGGAAATCCTCCAAGAATACCAGCCTGAGCTGCTTCTTCGATACCTTCACCTACTGCCGGGATGTATTCCTTCGGAATAGCACCACCAACTACACTAGACTCGAACTTGAATGTCTCTTCGCCGTTCGGATCCATCGGCTCGAATTTAACTTTACAGTGTCCGTACTGTCCACGTCCACCAGACTGTTTTGCATATTTGTACTCAACATCTACAGGTTTTGTAAATGTCTCTTTGTAAGCAACCTGAGGTGCACCAACGTTTGCCTCTACCTTAAATTCACGAAGGAGACGGTCAACGATGATCTCCAGATGAAGCTCACCCATACCAGCGATGATTGTCTGACCTGTTTCCTGATCAGTATGCGCACGGAATGTAGGATCCTCTTCTGCAAGTTTTGCAAGAGCCTCACCCATCTTACCCTGTCCAGCCTTTGTTTTCGGCTCAATAGCAAGCTCGATAACCGGCTCTGGGAATTCCATGGACTCTAAGATTACAGGATGCTGCTCATCACAGATGGTATCACCTGTTGTGGTGAACTTAAATCCAACTGCTGCTGCGATATCACCAGAGTAAACTCTGTCGAGCTCCTGTCTCTTATTCGCATGCATCTGAAGGATACGTCCAACACGCTCTTTTTTATCTTTTGTTGCATTGAGAACGTAAGAACCTGCTGCCATACTACCGGAGTATACACGGAAGAATGCAAGTTTACCTACGAATGGGTCAGCCATGATCTTGAATGCTAAAGCTGAGAACGGCTCATCATCAGATGAATGTCTCTCTACTTCGTTTCCATCCAGATCTACACCCTTGATTGAAGGGATGTCTGTTGGAGCCGGCATGTACTCGATAATTGCATCAAGAAGCTTCTGTACACCCTTGTTTCTGTAAGCAGAACCACAGCAAACAGGTACAGCTGTACATTCACAGGTAGCTTTTCTCAATACTTTTTTCATTTCCTCTACAGATGGTTCTTCACCCTCAAGGTACATCATCATTAAGTCATCATCTAACTCGCAGATTTTCTCGATTAACTCAGAACGGTAAAGCTCTGCATCATCTTTCATATCACCTAAATCATCGGTAACAGTGATATTATCACCCTTATCGTCGTTGTAGATGTATGCTTTCATCTCGAATAAATCAATGACACCTTTGAAATCATCCTCTTTACCAATCGGTAACTGAAGAACGATTGCATTTTTTCCTAATCTTGTACGGATCTGATCAACAGCACCGTAGAAGTTTGCACCTAAGATATCCATCTTATTGATGAATGCCATACGCGGTACATTGTAGGTATCAGCCTGACGCCATACGTTCTCGGACTGAGGCTCAACACCACCCTTTGCACAGAAGACGCCGACAGCGCCGTCAAGTACACGGAGTGAACGCTCTACCTCTACTGTAAAGTCAACATGACCAGGGGTATCAATGATATTGATACGATGCTCTAAAGCACCTGCCTTTGGTTTTGTGAACTCTTCCAATGTCCAGTGACATGTTGTAGCGGCTGATGTAATCGTGATACCTCTTTCCTGCTCCTGCTCCATCCAGTCCATGGTAGCAGTACCTTCATGAGTATCACCAATCTTATAGTTAACACCGGTATAGTAAAGAATACGCTCTGTTAATGTTGTTTTACCAGCATCAATGTGAGCCATAATACCAATGTTTCTGGTTCTCTCTAATGGATATTCTCTTCCAGCCAAGGTATTTCCTCCTTAATTTACTAACGATATGCTATCGCCGCGAAAGCAAAAGCTCACGCAGCGATCAAAAATTCCATATTTAAAAGCAACAGCTTTGCGGAAACATTTTGGATTCTATTAGAATCTGTAATGCACGAAAGCTGAAGCATCGCGGAGATATTCTGAATTCTTTTAGAATCTGTAGTGCGCGAAAGCCTTGTTTGCCTCTGCCATTTTGTGCATATCTTCTTTTTTCTTAACAGATGCACCAGTATTGTTTGCTGCATCCATAATCTCGTTCGCAAGTCTTTCTTCCATCGTCTTCTCTCCTCTGTTACGAGAGTAAGTGGTCAGCCAGCGAAGTGCTAACGCCTGACGACGATCCGGTCTTACTTCGATCGGTACCTGATATGTTGCACCACCGATACGTCTTGCCTTTACTTCAAGAACAGGCATAACGTTATTCATTGCTGCTTCAAATACCTCAAGAGCTGGTTTCTCTGTTTTCTCCTCAACTCTTGTGAAAGCTCCGTATACAATTTTCTGAGCAACACCTTTCTTACCATCTAACATGATGTTGTTGATAAGTTTGGTAACCACTTTGTTGTTGTATAACGGATCTGCTAATACGTCTCTTTTCTGAGTATGTCCTTTACGTGGCACGGTTCTTCCCTCCTTAATCATAATTTACTATACAGAAAAAACTTCTGCATTTACTGAGTGCGGCAGCGCCGCCATTTACAGCCTTATAACCTGACAGCATACCGCTATCCGGCAGGCTGTTTCAGTGAACTTCATTTCGATTAATTCAACGGTACTCACAATGTGTAAAATATCGGTCAAAGACCACCTATTTCGCCATAATGTTCGTGCGGAAATCTATCGTTTGTGATAATAATCCCAACACCAACCTATAGTCCATCCGGCAGAAGATGCCGGATACAACAAATGTGATACTATGGTTCGCTAAATTATCAAGCAACTTCGGTCCAATACCTGAAATTACTTAGAAGCCTTTGGTCTCTTAGCGCCGTATTTGGAACGAGCCTGCTTTCTGTTAGCGACTCCTGCTGTATCAAGTGTACCACGGATGATGTGATATCTTGTACCTGGTAAGTCCTTAACACGACCACCACGGATCAGAACAACGCTGTGCTCCTGTAAGTTGTGTCCCTCACCTGGAATGTAGCTTGTTACCTCGATTCCGTTGGAAAGACGAACTCTGGCGATCTTTCTAAGAGCTGAGTTAGGTTTTTTAGGAGTTGCTGTCTTAACAGCGGTACATACACCTCTCTTCTGCGGAGAAGAAGTATTTGTAGGTCTCTTCTGCAGGGAGTTGTAACCCTTCTGAAGTGCAGGTGCAGTAGACTTCTTAACAGATGTCTGACGTCCTTTTCTTACTAACTGGTTAAATGTTGGCATTATTTTCACCTCCTGTTATATTAAATATGCATCCCTAAATATGCATGCTAAATTATTATATAAGTGCAATTCCTGTATGTCAAGCCTTTTTTCTATTTTCAGACTTTCTTCTATAATAATCTGTTTTTTTTGCACCCTTATCTATTTTTTCCAGTTTCTTGTGAATTATACATATTTTTTCCAGCTGCCAGAAAAAAGAATCCTATGAATCAAAAAAAGAACCGTGCACCACTGACTTTTATCAGCTGGTGCGACAGTTCTTCTCATAAATATTATTTTATTCTTCCTCTACCGGAGCTTCTTCGATTTCATTTTCTTCGTCCCTCGGAATCTCTTCCTCATAATCGTCGAAGTCATCAAAATCATCAAACATCAGCTCGTCATCCTCATTGATATCAGAATCCAGTTTAATGTTGCGGTATCTCTTCATACCTGTTCCTGCAGGAATCAGTTTACCGATGATAACATTCTCTTTCATACCGATCAATGGATCGACTTTACCTTTGATTGCAGCTTCCGTAAGAACTTTTGTTGTCTCCTGGAAGGATGCTGCTGATAAGAAGGAGTTCGTTGCAAGGGAAGCCTTGGTAATACCAAGTAATACCTGTTTGCCCTCTGCCGGCTCTTTTCCTTCTTCTACCAGTTTCTCATTGGTATCTTCGAAATCAAGTGCATCTACCAATACACCCGGAAGCATCTCTGAATCACCGTTTGTCTCAACGCGTACTTTCTGTAACATCTGACGCACAATAACCTCGATATGCTTATCGTTGATTTCTACACCCTGCAGACGGTATACACGCTGTACCTCGCGGAGCATGTAATCCTGAACTGCACGGACACCTTTGATCTTTAAGATATCGTGTGGATTTACAGAACCTTCTGTCAGCTCATCACCGGCTTCAAGTACTGCGCCATCCATAACCTTAATTCTGGAACCATAAGGGATCAGATATGCCTTTGATTCTCCGGTCTCATTATTGGTAACGATGATCTCACGTTTCTTCTTGGTATCCTTAATCGTTGCTACGCCGCCAAACTCTGTGATGATAGCAAGACCCTTAGGCTTTCTTGCCTCAAAAATCTCCTCGACACGAGGAAGACCCTGTGTAATATCGTTTCCGGCAACACCACCGGTATGGAACGTACGCATGGTAAGCTGTGTACCAGGCTCACCGATAGACTGTGCTGCGATAATACCGATTGCCTCACCAACCTGTACAGCCTGGCCGGTAGCCATGTTTGCACCGTAACATTTTGCACAGACACCCATATGGGAGCGGCAGGATAATACGGTACGGATCTTAACTTTCTTAAGCGGCTCGCCATTCTCATCAACACCCTGGCTCATAACTGCAGCTGCACGCTTCGGTGTGATCATATGGTTTGCTTTTACAATGACATTTCCATCTTTGTCACAGATCGTATTGCAGGAGAAACGTCCTGTGATACGCTCCTGAAGACTCTCGATCTCTTCTTTTCCATCCATGAATGCAGTTACCCACATTCCCGGAATCTCTCTGCCTGTACCCTCACAGCAGTCAGACTCACGAACGATCATGTGCTGTGAAACATCAACAAGACGTCTGGTCAGGTAACCGGAGTCAGCCGTACGAAGTGCGGTATCGGAAAGACCTTTACGGGCACCATGTGCGGACATGAAGTATTCGAGTACGTCAAGACCTTCACGGAAGTTTGACTTGATCGGCAGCTCGATCGTACGACCGGTTGTATCTGCCATAAGTCCACGCATACCGGCAAGCTGTTTGATCTGTTTATCGGAACCACGGGCTCCGGAGTCAGCCATCATGAAGATGTTGTTGTATTTATCAAGTCCGGAAAGAAGTGCATGTGTCAGTTCCTCATCGGTCTCTTTCCAGGTTTCAACAACCTCTTTGTAACGCTCTTCCTCAGTGATAAGACCACGTTTATACTGTTTCATGATACGGTCAACAGTATCCTGTGCATCTTTGATCATCTGCGGTTTCTGAGGCGGTACGGTCATATCGGAAATGGATACGGTCATAGCTGCTCTTGTGGAATATTTGTAACCCATAGCTTTTACGGCATCAAGAACTTCTGCTGTCTTTGTTGCACCATGGATATTGATTACTTTTTCCAGAATCTGTTTATTCTGTTTCTTTGCAACGAGGAAATCTACTTCCAGTTTTAATTCATTGCCCGGAATGCTTCTGTCTACAAATCCAAGATCCTGTGGAATGATCTCATTAAAAATGAAGCGTCCCAGTGTAGATTCTACATTTCCGGTAAGTGTTGTTCCATCCGGCATGGTCTTTGTCATGTGGACGGTGATTCTTGAGTGAAGTGTTACTACACCATTCTCGTATGCAAGAATTGCTTCGTTTACACTCTTGAAGAATTTACCTTCTCCTTTTGCTCCCGGTCTCTCCTGTGTCAGATAGTAGATACCAAGTACCATATCCTGTGAAGGAACGGCAACAAGACCACCATCAGATGGTTTTAACAGGTTATTCGGTGAAAGTAACATAAAACGGCACTCTGCCTGTGCTTCTACAGAAAGTGGAAGATGCACAGCCATCTGGTCACCATCGAAGTCGGCGTTGAACGCGGTACATACCAATGGATGTAACTTAATTGCCTTACCTTCTACGAGGATCGGCTCGAATGCCTGAATACCAAGACGATGCAGTGTAGGAGCACGGTTTAACATAACCGGATGCTCTTTGATAACGTCTTCGAGAACATCCCAAACCTCTGTCTGGAGTCTCTCAACCATCTTTTTCGCACTCTTGATATTGTGTGCAGTTCCGTTTGCAACAAGCTCTTTCATTACGAACGGTTTGAACAGCTCAATTGCCATCTCTTTTGGCAGACCGCACTGATAAATCTTTAACTTCGGCTCTACACAGATAACGGAACGTCCGGAGTAGTCAACACGTTTTCCAAGTAAGTTCTGACGGAAACGTCCGGATTTACCTTTTAACATATCTGAAAGAGATTTTAATGCACGGTTACCAGGACCTGTAACAGGACGGCCACGACGACCATTATCGATCAGGGCATCAACAGCTTCCTGAAGCATACGTTTCTCGTTGCGGACGATGATATCCGGTGCTCCTAACTCTAAGAGTCTTCTTAAACGATTGTTACGGTTGATGATACGTCTGTATAAATCATTCAGATCGGATGTTGCAAAACGTCCACCATCCAGCTGAACCATAGGACGTAAATCTGGCGGGATAACCGGGATCACTGTCATGATCATCCACTCCGGTTTGTTGCCGGACTCACGGAAAGCCTCTACAACTTCCAGTCTCTTGATGATTCTTGCACGTTTCTGGCCGGTTGCATCCTCAAGCTCTGCCTTTAATTCTGCGGAATCTTTCTCCAGATCGATCGCCTGTAATAATTCCTGAATAGCCTCAGCACCCATTCCAACACGGAAAGAACTGCCGTACTGCTCTCTCGCTTCCTGGTATTCGCTCTCGGAAAGTACCTGTTTGTACTGCAATGCGGTGTTGCCCGCATCCAGTACGATATAAGAAGCAAAGTAAAGAACTTTTTCAAGAGTTCTTGGGGATAAGTCAAGGATTAATCCCATACGTGACGGAATACCCTTAAAGTACCAGATATGGGATACCGGAGCAGCAAGCTCAATGTGTCCCATACGCTCTCTACGAACGCTTGCTTTTGTAATCTCAACGCCGCATCGGTCGCAGACAACGCCTTTGTAACGGATTTTCTTATATTTACCACAATGACATTCCCAGTCTTTGCTCGGTCCAAATATCTTTTCACAGAACAGACCATCTTTTTCCGGTTTTAAAGTTCTATAGTTAATGGTCTCCGGTTTCTTTACCTCGCCTCTGGACCATTCCCGGATCTTTTCCGGAGACGCCAATCCAATTTTAATGGCATCAAATGAGATAGACTGACCTGTGGTTTCTTTACTCATTGTTTCTGGCATTATGACACTCCCTTTCTATTTATTCTTCGTCAAGAGTATTTTCTTCTGCATCGTCGAAAAAGTCGGAATCATCCTCATCTTCCTCCGGTTCCTCATCCACATCTACGAGTTCTTCATTTTCCGCATTGAACTCTTTCTGTGAGAATCCCATCTTTGCAAAGGAATCACTGTCCTCAAATGCAAAATCCTTATCTCCGGAAATAATGGAATTCAAATCTGTATTGCCGTATTCGCTTGTCTCCATCAGCTCTACTTCGTTTCTGTCCTCATCTAAGACTTTGACATCCAGACCAAGTGACTGAAGCTCTTTTAACAGAACCTTGAAAGACTCTGGGATACCCGGTTCAGGGATATTATCACCCTTAATAATTGCTTCGTAAGTCTTAACACGTCCGACAACATCATCGGATTTTACTGTTAAGATCTCCTGTAAGGTATAGGATGCACCGTATGCTTCCAGTGCCCAAACCTCCATCTCTCCGAAACGCTGACCACCGAACTGTGCTTTACCACCTAACGGCTGCTGCGTTACTAAGGAGTAAGGACCAGTAGAACGTGCATGGATCTTATCATCTACCAGATGGTGGAGTTTCAGATAATGCATGTGTCCAATGGTAACCGGTGAATCAAACGGCTCTCCGGTACGTCCGTCACGAAGCTGAACCTTTCCGTCGCGGGAGATCGGAACGCCTTTCCACAGTGCACGGTGTGCACGATTGTCAGAAAGATACTTCATAACGTCTTCTCTTAATATATCTTTATATTTTTCTTCAAAGCTCTCTGTTTTGCCTTCTTTTTCTGCTTCTGCAGCATCAAACGGCATATTTACATAATCATTTGCAAGCTCAAGTGTATCCTGGATATCAATCTCTTTCGCGCCATCGAATACCGGTGTCTCGATGTTAAATCCAAGTGCTTTTGCAGCAAGACTTAAGTGAATCTCAAGGACCTGACCAATGTTCATACGGGACGGCACACCAAGAGGATTTAATACGATATCAAGCGGACGTCCGTTTGGCAGGAATGGCATATCCTCAACAGGAAGTACACGGGAAACGACACCCTTGTTACCATGACGACCAGCCATCTTATCACCGACAGAGATCTTCCTCTTCTGTGCAATATAAATGCGGACTGCCTGATTTACACCAGGAGATAACTCATCACCGTTTTCTCTTGTAAATACCTTTGCATCAACTACGATACCATATTCACCATGTGGTACCTTTAAGGAAGTATCACGTACTTCTCTCGCTTTCTCACCGAAAATCGCACGAAGCAGTCTCTCCTCAGCAGTCAGCTCTGTCTCTCCCTTCGGAGTAACTTTTCCGACTAAGATATCACCGGCACGAACCTCTGCACCGATACGGATGATACCTCTCTCGTCAAGATCTTTTAACGCATCATCACCGACACCAGGAACATCTCTTGTGATTTCTTCCGGTCCGAGTTTTGTATCACGTGCTTCTGCTTCATATTCCTCGATATGGATGGATGTGTAAACATCATCCTGTACCAGTCTCTCACTTAAGAGAACGGCATCCTCGTAGTTGTAACCTTCCCAGGTCATGAATCCGATCAACGGGTTCTTTCCAAGTGCTAACTCACCATTTGATGTAGACGGACCGTCTGCAATTACTTCTCCGGCTTCCACACGGTCACCTTTGAATACAATCGGTCTCTGGTTGTAACAGTTAGACTGGTTACTTCTTGAGAACTTCGTCAGTTTATATACATCTCTGGTTCCTTCATCACTCTTAATGATGATCTGGTTTGATTCAGAGCTTTCTACGATACCGGATTTCTTTGCGATCACACATACACCGGAGTCAACGGCTGCCTTTGTCTCCATACCTGTTCCGACTACCGGAGCATCTGTGGTAAGAAGCGGCACTGCCTGACGCTGCATGTTAGATCCCATCAGTGCACGGTTTGCATCATCGTTCTGTAAGAACGGGATAAGTGCTGTTGCGACAGAGAATACCATCTTAGGAGATACGTCCATGTAATCAAACATGGTTTTCTCATACTCCTGTGTCTCCTCTCTGTAACGACCGGATACGGAATTACGTACAAAATGTCCTTCTGCATCCAGAGCCTCATTCGCCTGCGCTACGTGATAGTTATCCTCTTCATCTGCTGTCATATAAACTACTTCATCTGTGACACGCGGATTCTTAGGATCTGATTTATCAATTTTACGGTACGGTGCCTCTACGAAACCATACTCGTTGATTCTTGCATAACTTGCCAGTGAGTTGATAAGACCGATGTTTGGTCCCTCAGGTGTCTCGATCGGGCACATTCTTCCGTAGTGGGAATAGTGAACATCTCGTACCTCGAATCCGGCACGGTCTCTGGAAAGACCACCCGGTCCTAATGCGGAGAGACGTCTCTTATGTGTCAGCTCACCTAACGGGTTGTTCTGATCCATGAACTGTGACAGCTGGGAAGATCCGAAGAACTCTTTTACCGCTGCTGTTACCGGCTTAATGTTGATCAGACTCTGTGGGGAAATACCATCTAAATCTAATGTGGTCATTCTCTCACGTACTACTCTCTCTAATCTGGAAAGACCGATACGGTACTGGTTCTGTAATAACTCACCAACTGCACGGATACGTCTGTTTCCAAGATGATCGATATCGTCATCATTTCCGATACCATACTCTAAGTGCATATTGTAGTTGATGGATGCAAAAATATCATCTTTTGTAATATGCTTTGGAATCAGATCATGCACATTCTTTTTGATAGCTTCTTTTAAGTCATCAATATCTGTATGTTCTTCCATTAACTGGGCAAGTACCGGATAATATACTAACTCAGTGATACCCAGATCTTTTGGATTGCAGTCTACATATGCTCTTAAATCAACCATCATAGATGAAAGGACTTTGACATTTCTTGTCTCTGTCTGGATCCATACATATGGAACAGCTGCATTCTGGATATCATCCGCAAGACTTCTTGTTACCTCCGTACCTGCTTCTGCAATGATCTCACCTGTTGCAAGATTTACAACATCCTCTGCGAGAACATGTCCGTTGATACGGTTCTTTAACATAAGTTTCTTATTGAATTTATAACGGCCTACTTTTGCAAGGTCATATCTTCTCGGATCAAAGAACATAGCAGAAATAAGGCTCTCCGCACTTTCAATAGTAAGCGGCTCGCCTGGTCTGATTTTCTTATATAACTCAAGAAGACCTTCTTCATAATTCGTTGCAACGTCTTTTCCAAAACTTGCAAGGATCTTCGGTTCCTCGCCGAACAGATCGACGATTTCCTGATTGGTACCGATACCAAGTGCACGGATCAATACTGTAATCGGCACTTTTCTCGTTCTATCAACACGAACATAGAATACGTCATTGGAGTCTGTCTCATACTCTAACCATGCACCACGGTTTGGAATCACGGTACAGGAATACAGCTTTTTACCCACTTTATCGTGAGCAATGCCGTAATAGATACCCGGAGAACGTACCAACTGGCTGACAATAACACGCTCGGCTCCGTTGATCACGAAAGTACCTGTCTCGGTCATCAAAGGAAGATCACCCATGAAAATCTCATGTTCATTAATCTCATCTGTTTCTTTGTTGTGAAGTCTTACCTTTACCTTTAAAGGTGCTGCGTAAGTTGCATCTCTCTCTTTGCACTCCGGAATTGTATATTTTACATCTGATTCACATAATGTAAAATCAACAAATTCCAGACTCAAGTGACCGCTGTAATCTGCGATCGGGGAGATATCGTCGAAAACTTCTTTTAAGCCTTCTTTTAAAAACCACTGATAGGAGTCTTTCTGGACCTCTATCAGATTCGGCATTTCCAATACCTCTTTCTGTCTTGAGTAACTCATACGCATGCCTTTACCGGCTTTGACTGGTCGTATTCTGTTTTTCTCCATTTGACGTTTCACCTCTCGTTTTTATTAACATAAGGGCAGAACCCGTTGTTTATAACGTTACCGGACTCCTGCGAATAAGCGCACTAAGTCCACTGCACCACAATAGTGCAACGTATATGATAGCACAAGAGAGGAGCATACGTCAAGAACTTTTTTTAATTATCTAAAAAAAGAGACATGATATTATCATGTCTCTTTGCATACGTGCGCGAGAAGATTCGAACTCCCGACACCTTGGTCCGTAGCCAAGTGCTCTATCCAGCTGAGCTACGCACACATATTCAATTCATTGTATCTGAAACCAGATACAATGCCGGCGACCGGAATCGAACCGGTACTGTATTTCTACAACAGGATTTTAAGTCCTGCGCGTCTGCCAGTTCCGCCACGCCGGCATAATGAGATAAACTCATCAAATGGGACCTATAGGGCTCGAACCTATGACCCTCTGCTTGTAAGGCAGATGCTCTCCCAGCTGAGCTAAGATCCCACGCGATTACTTGTAGTGAGTGTTATACTTTCTTCACTACGAACGACCCAAGCGGGACTCGAACCCGCGACCTCCGCCGTGACAGGGCGGCGCTCTAACCAACTGAGCCATTAGGCCGTATTAAATGACTCCGACGGGAATCGAACCCGTGTTACCGCCGTGAAAGGGCGATGTCTTAACCGCTTGACCACGGAGCCTTATCTTTATTCTTTCATTAAAAAAACTCCCCGAGTAGGACTCGAACCTACGACAGTGCGGTTAACAGCCGCATGCTCTACCAACTGAGCTATCGAGGAATAATCTAAAGGTATTTCTGATACCTTCAAAACTTCATACAGAACTCCGCCAACCAACTGTGAAGTTGCAAAGCAACTTCCAATGCGAACATCGTTCGCTATTTGGTCAAGCCCTCGATCGATTAGTAACAGTCAGCTCCACACGTTACCGTGCTTCCACCTCTGCCCTATCTACCTTGTACTCTTCAAGGGATCTTACTCACTTATGTGAGGGATATCTCATCTTGAGGGGGGCTTCACGCTTAGATGCCTTCAGCGTTTATCCCTTCCGGACTTGGCTACTCTGCCATGCCGTTGGTCGACAGCAGATACACCAGTGGTCCGTCCATCCCGGTCCTCTCGTACTAAGGACAGCTCCTCTCAAATATCCTCCGCCCGCGCCGGATAGGGACCGAACTGTCTCACGACGTTCTGAACCCAGCTCGCGTACCGCTTTAATGGGCGAACAGCCCAACCCTTGGACCTGCTACAGCCCCAGGATGCGATGAGCCGACATCGAGGTGCCAAACCACTCCGTCGATGTGAACTCTTGGGAGTGATAAGCCTGTTATCCCCAGGGTAGCTTTTATCCGTTGAGCGATGGCAATCCCACTTTATGCCACCGGATCACTAAGTCCTACTTTCGTACCTGCTCCACCCGTCGGTGTCGCAGTCAAGCTCCCTTCTGCCTT